>Ga0164292_10000338_pt1 | contig 35601 bp, 30 predicted proteins | sample GEODES117metaG_FD_111486 | JGI IMG/M metagenome (GOLD analysis project Ga0164292, IMG submission 111486) | Eutrophic lake water microbial communities from Lake Mendota, Wisconsin, USA - GEODES117 metaG | ecosystem: Environmental > Aquatic > Freshwater > Lake | place: USA: Lake Mendota...
AGGCGATGGCCTGTCCGGCTGCATTGGTGCGGACAGAAAGCTGGCCGAGGAGAAGCGTCGCGTTGCCATCTGCCGCCAGGCCGCCGGAGGTCACGCTGAAGACAACAGGCGCATTGACCAGCGCGGTGCCATTGCGGGAGACGGTAACGACCAGCGGCTGCGCGAGACGGCTGCCGGGCAAGCCGGTTTGGTTGTTGCCGGAGGTGGTGGACAGAGAGGGGGTGAAGCCGTTGAAGTAGTCGAGTGGGAGAGCATCGGAGGCATCGGTGGTGCCGTCGCCATCGGTGTCGGGGTTGGTCGCACTAGTGCCACGCGCGATCTCCCGCCAATCCGGGACTCCGTCGCTATCGGTATCGGGAGGCTCTAGCGCAAATGTGATACCCCTCACCAGCGTGGGCGTGGCAGAATAACCATTGCGACCATCGCCCCATTGGCCATCGAAGAATGATCCGCTGGCAACCCATTCGTAATCGGCGCGCCGGGCGAGTGTGAAGCCTGCTCCGATGGCCTGTGGGCGGATACCGGGAGGCAGAGCGAGGGCTTTGAGAGCCGCTGTAAAATTTCCCGTGGCAAGCTGGCCGGCATCATTTTGTCCCCAAATCCAACTTGTTCCATCCATGCGGCCAGCCGCTGCGTGGTGGGCCAGCGCACCGGCCCTCACCCAAGCCAAACCGGTGAGAGCTCCTGTAGTGGACTGCACCTGCACCAAGCTCGAGCGCGCTGTCGTCGTGCCATCGGCAAGCTGGCCAACATTATTTTGACCTGCGCCCCAGGCCGTCCCGCCGCCTATCGAACGCAGAATGTAGGTCTGAGCCGAACCAGCAGCAATAGCCAAGGCATCATTGACTCCCGGAATCGATACCGCCCGGTTTTGGGTCAGCTTATTTCCAAGGCCAAGCTGCCCTTGATGGTTGTGGCCCCAAACCCAGACCGTGCCGTCGCCTTTGAGTGCCACGCCGTGGTTCGCACCCGCCGCCAACGCAGTGATGCCAGTCAACGCACCCGATGCCGTGAGGACCGGGACCGCCTTGCTCCGGGAGGTGGTCGTGCCATCGCCGAGCTGACTGTAGTTGTTCACCCCCCATGCCCAAACCGCACCCTGTCGCAGGGCCAGGCTAAAGGCATCGCCGACTGCCACCGCACTGGTGCCGGAGATCGGTCCCGCCGCATCGAGGGCAAGCACCGCCTTGGTCCGGGTGGTGCTGGTGCCATCGCCGAGACGCCCACTGGAATTCAGTCCCCATGTCCAGATGGCGCCATTTTGCGCGAGAGCCAAGGAATGGGCGGTACCGGCTGCCACATCTTGAATGGCTGTGAGATTGCCGGTCGTAGACTGCGTCCGCACAGGAACCAGGGAATCGCCGCTGAGTCCATTGCCGAGCTGACCATAAAGATTTGTCCCTGCCGCCCAGACAGTGCCATCGGCCTTCAGCCAGAGGGTGTGCGAAGATCCCGCAGCAGCACGTGCGAAAGCCGACCACTGGGGTAGAGGCTTCCAACTCGACTCGAGCCCCCGCTCGCCGTGTCCCTGGGCTCCGTAAAGATCCCCGCCCCAAGCGAAGACTCTGCCATCGGTGCTCACGGCAAAACTTCTGTCCGCACCGGCACACACAAATGAGACGCTGGACAATCTAGGCACCGGCATGATAGGCACCGGCATGAGGGTCAAACGGTTCACTCGCGTGCCATCTCCCAATTGGCCGTTGGTATTTGACCCCATGGCCGAGGTGCTTCCCAATGAGACGATGGGGAATCCAGGCACAGACACCGGCACAGACACCGGCATGGCGATCAAACGGTTCACTCGCGTGCCATCTCCCAATTGGCCGTTGGTATTTGACCCCACGGCCGAGGTGCTTCCATTTGCCGAAAGAAAGAGGCTGAAAGCATCTCCGCAAGCCACCTCGACGATTCCTGAGAGGTTGCCCGCAGCATTGCGCGACGGCACAGCAAGCAGGGATTTGGTAGTGGAATTATTGCCCAACTGGCCACTGGTATTGAGCCCGACCGACCAGACGCTGCCTGTCGCCGTCAGAAAAACGCCGTGCCCCTGGCCGCCCGCGGCCGCTTTGACGCCCGATAAGTTTCCGGCACCCGTCCGCACCTGCACGGGAATCGTCGATGCCTTGGTGCTGTTGTTGCCAAGCTGGCCATTTGAGTTGTCGCCGAAAGCCCAAGCGGTTCCATCATTTTTGACGGCGTAGGAAAACCTGTCGCCCGCCGCAAGCGCAACGATTCCGGTCAAGCCTGGAACCTTGACGGCTCGGGTCGAATTGAAAGTCGAATTGTTGCCCAACTGGCCGACATTATTTGCACCCCATGCCCAAACTTCGCCAGATGCACTCAGCGCCAAGGTGTGAGAGGCGCCCGCCGCAAGCGCCGTCACACCTGTCAACGGCCCACCGGGCGTTAAAACCTGAACCGCCTTGAGCTGGCTGGTTGTGTTTCCGTTTCCCAATTCCCCGCTGGAATTCAGGCCAACTGTCCAGACCGTGCCATTGCCCATGAGCACCGCTGTGTGATTCGTTCCACAAGCCACGTCCACCGCTCCACCCAAGCTCCCAGAGGGAGTCTGCATGCGCACAAGGCCCGTGCGAAAAAACGTGGTTCCATCGCCCAAGCTTCCATTTGCATTCAATCCAAGTCCCCACACCGAACCATCTGAAAACACCAGAACAGTTTGCTGCCCGCGGGTACTCAAGGCCACACTGCTTAGTCCGACGCTGGGCTGAGCATGGGCCTTCGCCACGACAAATGCCATCGCAAGTAAAATTGGCAGAAGCAACCCTGCCACATGATGAGAAGCAAGAATCCAAATGCGTTCATGATTGTGGAATGAACCGCAGAATCTGGAGCATCCCAGCGATAATTGCCGCGGCTTTCTTCGATAAAAATTTTTCCCCTCGTGCATATTGATTTGTTTTTTGCCGGGGAGAGCGAGGCATCATGCACATGAAGTGATATTTTTCAATGTGACAATTTCGACATTATTGCATTTTAAGGCAGACATTATTGCGAAAAATAACGCGCTTTATGTTGCAAGCGTGTCGCTTAATCAGCGCGGGTCATGGCGCGCTTATCGAAGTATTTTTATCGCGAGTGGGGCGAATTTGAGGCCGACTATCGCAAAAGTGGGAGGCTGCTAGAGCGGGATCTGCTAGAAGGCTGTCGCGTTGTCGCAATCATTTTTTGTCAAATTTACATGAGCGCACCGCGCGGAGCGCGGCGGCCGGATCACGCGGCTGCCTCAAGAAGACTGCAGATGGATCCGAGGATCTCCCGCTTGCCATCGCGGGTTTTCGACGAGGTCAGAAACACATCCGGGGTTCCTGCATGGAAGGCCGCGAGCGCCTCTAGGAAAGCCTCCGTGTTTTTTTTAACATGCGATGGCTTCAGCTTGTCGATTTTGGTGAAGACCACAGAAAACGGACGCTCTACCTCGCCGAGCCACTCCAGAAATTCGAGATCGATTTTTTGGGGTTCGTGGCGGGAATCAACCAACACAAAGACGCGGCGCAGGTTTGGCCGGTCCGCGATGTAGCCAGCGATGATATCCTGAAACGCGACGCGGTGGCCTTTTGGCACTTTGGCATAGCCGTAGCCAGGCAGATCGACCATGCGGAAGGCTCCGTTGATTTTGAAAAAATTAATGAGCTGGGTGCATCCGGGGGTCTGCGAAACCCGGGCGAGCCCCTGTTTTCCGGTGAGGAGATTCAGAAGCGAAGACTTGCCGACATTGGAACGACCGATGAAGGCGAACTCCGGAACATCATCTTGAGGGCAGGCCTCCGGGCCCGGACTGCTTTGCATGAACTCTGCGGATGTGACACGCATAGCCGGTCAATCAATGAACCGGCGCGTGATGTCTCCGTAGCTCTCGATGCGGCGGTCGCGCAGGAAAGGCCAATGGGTGCGCTGAGTGTCCACGCTCTCGAGATCGACCTCCACCACGAGCACTTCGTCCTTGTCGCAAGACGCCTTGGCAATGATCTCGCCCGAGGGGTCTGCGGCGAAACTTTGACCCCAGAATTCGATGCCGTCGCCACCATCCGGAGCCTCGTGTCCCACGCGGTTTGGAGCGAAGACATAGCAGCCGTTGGCTATGGCGTGGCCGCGTTGCACAGTTTCCCAAGAGGAATGCTGGCGGCGGCCGTATTTTTCTTTTTCCTTCGGATGCCAACCAATCGCGGTCGGGTAGAAAAGGATTTGCGCTCCCTGAAGAGCCATGAGGCGGGCGGCCTCGGGATACCATTGATCCCAGCAAACGCAGACGCCGATCCGGCCGAATCGCGTGTCCCAGGCTCGAAAGCCGAGGTCGCCTGGAGTGAAGTAAAATTTCTCGTAGAAAAGCGGATCGTCCGGGATGTGCATCTTCCGGTATTTCCCGAGAAAGGCCCCGTCGGCATCAATGATGGCGGCGGTATTGTGGTAAAGGCCAGGCGCGCGCCTTTCGAAGAGCGAGGCGACAATCACCACACCAAGTTCCTTCGCGAGTTCTTGAAAAATCCCAGTCGCAGGACCAGGGACCGGCTCGGCGAGGTCGAAGTATTTGTGGTCTTCGATTTGGCAAAAATAGACCGATTGGAAAAGCTCCTGGAGGCAGACGATATTCGCGCCCTTGGCGGCAGCTTCGCGCACGCCCCGGATGGCGGCGGCCATGTTGGCTTCGACATCGAGCGAGCAGGCGTTTTGGACGAGTCCGACTTTGATTCGGTAATTTGGCATGAGTGAGTGGTATTTTTTTGAAGCGGTCGAGTAAAGGGCTCTGTGTGTCACAATTTCTTACATCTTGAAAATCGGCTTGCCTCAAAAATCCGCATTCCGGAGTATAAAGCATGAAATCTATATCACACGGGGCGCGTGGCGCCGGAGATTGGGATAGTCTTTTCTACAAAGCGGCTGACGATTTCTTCCTTGGCTGCGAGGGTTTGGCCCTCACATACGACGATGTCTCGCTTGCCACGCTCTACAGCGAGATTCTGCCGAAGGACGCAAACTACGAAACCCGGCTTGCCGATGGCTTGAACCTCCACTTGCCCGTGGTCTCTGCAGATATGGATACGGTCACCGAATCCCGCATGGCGATTGCCCTTGCGCTCCATGGCGGCCTTGGATTGATCCATTACAACATGCCGCCCAAGCAGCAACTCTCCGAGGTTTCGAGGGTCAAAAACCATGTCCACGGGTTGATTCGAGAACCCATCAAAGTCCATCCGGATCAAAAAATCGGCGATGTGTTAAATCTCATCGAAGAGAAAAAGTTCACCTTCAGCACATTTCCCGTGGTCGATGAATTCGGTCGTCTACTTGGTCTCCTGCCCGGACACTGCGTTCGCGCTCGCTTCGCATCCCGGGGCGTGGGCGAGGCGATGGTCAAGAGGGCCTCGGTTCTGACGATTCGGGAAGACGAACTCGGCGGCGATCCCATTGCGCGGGCCGACCGGTTTTTCACAGACAATATCGGCATCCACAAACTCCTCGTTGTGGACAAGGACGATCACCTGAAAGGACTCTTCACCCTGAGCGACATCGAGCGGATTTCCCAGGAGCGCTCACTCCAAACAAAACCCGCAAGGGACGCCAAATTCCGCCTCATCTGCGGTGCCGCAATCAGCCCGCCAAGGCTTTCCGATGGGGCACTCGACAAGGATTCCCTCCTCGCCCATGTGGGTGCCATGGTTGAACGCGGTTTGGATGCCGTGGCCGTCTCGACTGCCCACGGACACACGCGTGGGGTTGGAGAGGCTGTGAAAGCCATTCGTTCCGAGTTCGCCTCCTTGCCAATCATCGCCGGAAATGTCACGAGCGGTGCGGGTGTTCAGTTTTTGGCCGAGTGCGGCGCAAATACCATCAAGGTCGGACAAGGACCCGGTTCCATCTGCACGACGCGCGTCGTCGCCGGCGTGGGCATTCCTCAACTGACCGCGCTCTATGTTTGTTCGAAGACCGCCGATAGTTGTGGGGTCACCATACTCGCCGATGGCGGCATCACCAAATCCGGCGACATCGTGAAAGCCCTCACCCTCTCGCACGCGGTCATCTGCGGCAGTCTCCTCGCAGGCTGTCCCGAGGCTCCAGGCCAGATCATGGAAATCAACGGGAAATTCTATAAACAATACCGCGGCATGGGCAGCCACGCCGCCATGAAGGCTGGCAGCGCGGCCCGCTACGGACACGGCAAGGACATCAACCGCAAATCCGCAGCAGAAGGCATCGAGGCACTCAAGGAGGTATCCGCACCAGCCGACACCGTTCTCGCCCAACTCGCCGGAGGTCTCCAAAGCGGCATGGGCTACTTGGGAGCTTCCAACTTGAATCAACTCCGTGCCAACGCCCGCTATACCCGCATTACGCCCTCCGGCTTGCGCGAGAGCGCGCCGCACGATGTGATCGAGGTCAAGACTGGCAACGCGCTCTGAGCTGGCCTGCCGCCTACTCAGTCGGCTTCAGAAACATCTCCGAAATCAGTTGAGCGTAGCGGTCCGTGATGACATGCCGCTTGAGCTTGAAGGTATTTGTCATTTCATCACCGACCTCGAAGGCTTTCGAGACAAAGCGCCAGGCAATGATGCGCTCGAAGGATTTAAACCCGTTTGAATGGTTGATAAGGTTGCGGATTTCCTCGTCGACCAGATGACCAACCTTCGGATTGGCGGCCAGTTCGGTTGCTGTGGACTCGGTAAAACCAGCCTGCCGGAAGTGATCAAATGAAGGCACAATCAAAGCCGCCAGTGCCTTTTGATCCTGTCCAACGACCATACACTGATCGATGAATGAAGACTCGACTAGCCGCGCCTCGATCGGCACGGGTTCGATGTTTTCTCCATTAAGTAAAACAATCGTATCCTTCGATCTTCCGAGAATTTTCAAGCAACCATTATAGGTCACCATTCCGATATCGCCTGTGTTCATCCATCCATCACGCAACACGCGGGCCGTTTCCTCCGGATTCTTGTAGTAGCCACGCATGACTTGCGGGCCCTTCACGTGAATCTCCCCGCGCATTCCACGCCCGCCGCCGGGGCGTCTAGAGTCGGGATACAAAATCTCGCCGCTCTGAAGATCAAGAATGCGCACCTCGGTATGCGGGTAGGGATTGCCAACAGTCCCAATTACTAGATTGCTCCAGGTCCGAACAGCAAGCACGGGCGAGGTTTCAGTCATTCCGTAACCTTCGAGGACCGGGATTCCTATGAAGTTGAAAAACTCATCCACATGCGGCTGCAACGCTCCGCCCCCGGAAATGGTACCTCGGAACTCTCCCCCGACGATGGCGCGGAGCTTTTTAAGAACAATGCCATCAAGCAGCCTTGCTGGACCAATGGACGCCAACCAGAGCAGGGAGTGTTTGAAAGCCAGCTTGAGGCTTTGCGAAGGCACACGCCCGTGTTCATCCAATTGCTGGCCTTTGAAAAAACGCTCCGCGCGTTTGACATTGCGGGTGGCCGCGTACGCCAGATGGAAAAGTTTCTGTCGAATCGGTGGCGCGGATTTCACATTCGACAGGATTTTGAGATAGAGGTTCTCCCAGAGTCGCGGAGCGGAGGCCATGACCGTGGGGCGGACCACTTTCAAATCCTCTGCCAGTCCGCGTAGCGAGGTGTAGTAGGTGCCAACACCCCGCGAGATCGAGAGCATTTCAAAAGCGCGTTCGTAGCTGTGCCAGACCGGCAAGATCGACAACGCGCGGTCACCCGGGCGCAGGGCGAGTGGGAGATTTTCGATCTGGGAGCACATGTTGGCGTGGGTAAGCTGCACCCCCTTCGGAGTGCCGGTGGTTCCCGAAGTGTAGATGATGGTGCAAAGGTCCTCCGGTAGCACGGCCCGAGCACGTTCTTGTGCGGAGCGATCCCCCGCTTGGCGTTTGCGAGAGCCCTCGGCGCTCAACTGATCCAATCGATGAACGCCCTCCGCTGCGGGGATGTCATCGTCCGCCATCACGATGATTCCCTGCAAATGGGGCAATTGGGGACGGCAATGCTGTACGCGTGCAAGCATGGCCTTGTTCTCCACAAAGACAAAGCGGGCGTCAGAATGCGTGAGAATATAGATCAACTCCGAATCCGTGATGTCGGTGCCCCGGGGCACATCAGCGGCTCCGGCCAAAAGAATGGCGTAGTCCGAAAGAATCCACTCCAGCCGATTATCGGAGAGGAGGGCAACATGCTCGCGGGGCTTAACTCCGATGGCTATCAGGGATGTCGCAAGATCGAGGCCGCGTTCGTAGGCTTCACGAAAGCTGACCGGCACAAAAGTGCCAGACTTGTCTTTTTTACAAAAACCGGGGAGCCCGTCATAGCGAAGCGCGGCATTCGAATAAACCTCGGGGAGAGTGGATCCGTATTTGAAATCAGACATACGATTGGAGCGGTGTTAGTGGCTTTGAGTGAGGAACTAGGAAGCGTTGGGTTGAGCGATGAGTTTTCTAATCCATGGCTCATAGGAATTTCTCGCATTCACGGCGCGAAGAATTCCCTTTTGGTCGAAAAGAAACACCGTGGGCAAGGCATTGATGCCGAACTCCCGCACCATCGGACCAGCCCACCCCTTGCCATCGCAGGCTGTTGGCCAATCGGGGAGCGAGATTTCCTTCATGAATGTCTCAACCTTTTCCGGATTTTTATCCAGATTCACCGTCGCTACTTCGATGCGTTCAGCGGGCAGATTCACAAGGGCGCGGCGAAATTCCTCCATCCAAAGCAGGCTCGGAGCAGCCTCAGCAGACCAGAATACCAACAAAACAATCCGCCCTCTCTGCCTGATGATGTCGAATGTTCCTCCCTGAATCGTTGGGAACCTCACTGCAACCGGCTTGTCCAGCAGGCTGAGTCTTCGGAGATCATCCTCGATACGGCGATTCAGCCCATCCTCCTTCGAGACTTGGCGGGCCTCTTCCAAAAGCTCGCGCTTGAGAGCCGGATCGTTGTCACAAATCGTGGCCACCTCCACGAGAAGTCGCGGAGCGCGGCGGTCTCCCGCATAGCGGATTGAATAGTTGCGTGCCGCAGCCACAAGATCCCGGCGACGGTCGGATTCCTGCCCCTTGAGGCTCTGCATGAGCAGCGAAACACGGCGAAATCCCGCCTCCGCCCGCTGGGTGGGCGTTGCGGACTTGTCCTTCTCGAGAACCTGAAGAAGGCGCATGGCCTCATCCACCAGACTCTGCCTGTCCTCCATTTTGCCCATCGCCGCCTGAATCGCGGCAAGTCGCAAGCGACCCTCAAAGACGCGCGTATCACCCGGATTTTCTTTCAGGAACTTCTCGATCAGCGCGGAATGACGGGCGAAGTGGACATTCGCAAAATCCCTCGCCTCGTCCATGCTCGCGGGCTTGCGCGACGGCCCGGCATCCATCGACACAATCACGGCCCAATCCTCGTCCGGACCGGCAAAAACGGTCGAGACAACGAGCAGAAGAAGCAGAATCGTTTTCATTCGGAAGTGCTAATTGTTGTGTAAAGGGGACGGTGATCGCTGGCCAAGCGCCACTCGCGCCCGCCGCCGATTCCGCTACGGGAGAGTTTTAATTCCGGCCAGAGCCCCTCGCTGGCAAGCAGATAATCAATGCGGGAATAAACATCCGCCTCGGACCAGAAATGTGTCCAGACAAGTCCGTGGGCATCACGTAAAGGAAGGTCCCGCATGGCCGAGCGTGAGCCGGAAATGCCCTGGATGTCTTTGACAGGCGATTCGTTCTTGGTGTCGTTCAGATCCCCGAAGAGGAGAAGGTTCACGGAGGAGTCCGTCTTGAAAATCGCGTCCAAATGGGCACGCACGAGCAAGGCCTCGCGCGCACGGAATTTTTTTTCATCAAACGCCGGCACGGCCCGGCGGGACTTCAGGTGCACACCAACAAGGCGGAGTCGATAGTCCGGAGTGATCTCCACTGTGGCGTCGAGGATCCCCCGCCCCATGCGATGGTAGAGGCCATCGAGTTCAAAGGTCACCTCATGCCTGGAATTGCGCTCCACAATCGGAAACCGGCTCAAAAGCGCGATATGGCGCCCGCCCTCGGGTGAGGCAACCCATTCGGAGTGCGGAAAAACCATGCCCACGGCGGAAAGTCTTGCCTGAAAATCGGCCAACATAGCCTGGTCACCGATCTCCACGACTCCAAGGACGTCCGGGCGTATGCGCTTGAGCATGGTGATCAAAGCCTCGATCTCAGACTCTGGCTTAGGGACGTTTTCGACCCGCTTGCCACCAAGAACCCTTGGCATGGGGAGGTAATTTTCCAAATTGTAGTAGGCAACTACGACTTCCTTGGCAGAGAGAAGCGGAAGACAAAAAAAGAGAATCCAACAAAAAATCCCGCGCGGCGACATGACTAGGCGCCGGGTTCGATCAGGCCGGCTTGTGAGGCTGCTTCTCCGCAGGCTCCTTGATCTCGAGTTCGGCGGTGGATTTGTGAATCTCGCGCTCGAACTCATCACGGGCTCGCTTGAACTCTCCAAGGCTCTGGCCAATTCCGCGAGCGAGTTCCGGAAGCTTCTTGGCACCGAAAAGCAAGAGCACGATGACGAGAATAAAAACTATTTCAGGCCAACCCGGCATGGACAGGGCGAAGAGTGGAGAGTTCATATGCCTACTGGTTACGCCGGATAACCCATGGATGCAATTTAATAGACAGCGAAAAAATGTTTTAGAGAGTTCTACTCACCCAGCGGATGTCCAAACGGCCATTTTGAGATCGGGCCTATCCGATTTTTTGTGTTTGAGGGCGAAAAACTCAATCAACTTTATAAAACATTGCAAGAGATTGCTATATAAAAAAATTTGTTCTATAATTGCGTTGATGATGTGTAGGATTTGTGAAACATTTCGCCACAATCCTACCAATCGCACTTAGGCATCTACGGGGTGAGAAAAAGATTTTGAAAAATTTTTAGGAATGAAGAATTGAAGCACAGTAGCAAAGTTCCTCAACAATCTTCATGCTTCATGTTTTGGCTAATTTCGGTGAAATTTTGAATTTTATGTGGCATCCTCATTTGAGAATTATCTTTTTGCTTTTGATGCTTTGCGTGAACTCGCTGCAAGCGGATCAGGTGATCCGCGAGGCGCAGACGAAACTTACCGCGCTCGGCTACTACAAGGCCCGTGTGGACGGTTCCCATGGGAGCATAACCAGCGCTGCAATTAGAAGGTTTCAATTCGCAAAAAAACTCAAAATCACGGGCGCACTGAACCAACAAACACTGGATGCGCTTGGAATAAAGACTCCGCCGCCCGCTCCGGATTACTCAAAAATCAATACCCTTTTCGATGGCGGCCCGCTCTCGGGAATGGATTCCGCCGCCCAGGTTGAGGCTATCCGTCATGCGCAGCGGCTGCTCGCGGAGTCTGGCATCTACGCAGGACCGCAAAATGGCCTACCCAGCGCAACGCTCACGGCTTCGATCAACTAATGGCAATACACCCAAGGCCTACCTCAGACCGGTAAGCTCGATGTCCGCACACTTGCTGGCCTAGGGATCGTTAGAAATTGATTCGATGAAAAAATTCGAACGTATCTCGGCCTTGGTCAAAACACTCAGCACCTCGAACAGGACAGGTTTCCACCCCTGCTATGTTAGCTATTTCGAGTGTTTCAACCAAGGAGATTACTATGAAGCACATGATGTATTGGAGCACCTCTGGCTAAAATGCCGGGACGAAAACCACCTCTACTTTAAAGGCCTTATCCAGATAGCCGGCGCCTTTGTGCATTTGAAAAAACAACACGTCCGCCCAGACCACCCGACCGATGGGCGACGACTCCATCCTGCGGCGAGACTCTTCACGCTGGGAATCAAAAATGTTTTGCCATTTGGCCCGACGCACATGGGCCTTCACATCGTGGCCGTTTGCGAACTCTGCTCGGATTGGAGAAACAAAATCGTAGCTTCGGAATTCCGCATAAACCCTTGGCATCCTAGCGCATGCCCCCGCTTGGAGTTGCAAAAAGATATCCCGTGAGCTTGACGGCGTCACTCTTTGGCGTTTCATAAAGCCGAAATTTCATGACAAAGCCAACTCTCCACTTTTTACTGACCGCAGTCGCGGCGACTGCAATCCTCAGCCTCACCGGATGCGAAACCACAAGAACCGCCTCCCACTCGCACTCCTTCAAGTTCGACCCGCCGAACAAAATGCCGAAGAATCCATCCGCCGTGAAGGTAAAAATCAGCACCGGCGCGCAGCGCCTCTATGTGGTGGAGGGAAACGAGGTCCTCATCGCCACACCTGTGACAGTCGGCAAAGCGGCAAGCCCAACGCCTCAGGGTGATTTCAAAATCTACTCGAAGCAAGCCCACCGCCGTCGCGTGAGCCAACCTGATGCAGGATATCCGATGACCTACTGGATGGAATTCAAGCCAGCCTACGGCATCCACTGGGGATTCATGAAGCCTTCACCTGCGACCCACGGCTGCGTGCGTATGCCGCTGATCGCCGCCAAGGAGGTCTTCGCCATTGTTCCAAAGGGCGCGCCATTGAATATCGCCAAGAGCCAACCTTGGGATGAGACGATCGGCAAATCCCTGCCCGTTCTCGACGACGGCCCTCTGCCCAACCCCCCGAAATCCTACCTTCACAGCCCACAGGTCTTCAGCGATGCAGCCAAGGGCAAGATGTGGAATTTCTAACGAGCGAGTTCCTGTAGCAGCACCTTGTTCAGCCGAATGCCGGTGAGAAAATTTTTCACTGGGAAGTTTTCATTCGGCGAGTGGGCGCGGCAGTCAGGCGAGGCCAGCGCCAGTAGCAGCGCCGGATGGCCGAGGATTTTTTGAAAATCCGCGAGGATCGGAATCGACCCACCTTCGCGAGTAAGGGCTGGTTTTTTCCCAAAGACGGCTTCTAATGCCCGACATGCGGCAGCGCCGTGCGCGTCTTTGGGATTCAGAAAAAACGGCTCGCCGCCGTGTCCATCGATGATCTCAAGCCTCACGCCAGGCGGCTTGTGCTTCTCAAAATGACGCCGCGCCTGATTCAACACGGTCGCGGGAGTTTGATTCGCCACCAGGCGGAATGTGACCTTGAAGAAGGCCTCGGCGGGCAGCACGGTTTTGCTCCCCTCGCCTTGGTAGCCGCTGCCGATGCCGTTGATCTCCGCCGTGGGGCGCGCCCCGATGCGTTCGACCGAGGAATAGCCCGCCTCGCCCCAGAGTTCACTGACGCCCACCTGCTCCGCGATGGCTTGGTCGCTCACAGGTGATTCGGCTGCGGCCTCGCGCTCCCAGGGCTGCATGGGCTGGACATGATCATAAAACCCTTCGATGGCCACACGGCCTTGCGAATCATGCAGGCTCGCAATGAGCCGTGCTGCCGCTGTCGCGGGATTCGCCACCGCGCCGCCATAGATTCCGGAGTGCAGATCATGCGAGGGACCGAAGACCCTGACCTCCATCGCCGCAATCCCCCGCAAGGCGTAGCTCAGCGTGGGATACCCATCAGCGGCCATGCCGGTGTCCGAGATCGCGATGGCGTCACACGCCAACTCCGCGCGGTGTTTTTCCAAAAAGTCCGCCAGATGAGCGCTCCCGACCTCCTCCTCGCCTTCGATCAAAAAAATCACATTCACTGGCAGCGGCCCCTCGGCCAGCGCCTCGCCGACTCCGAGAATGTGCGCGAGAATTTGCCCCTTGTTGTCTGAGGCACCGCGTCCATAGATTTTGCCGTCGCGAATCTCGGGATCAAAAGGAGGCGATGTCCAGAGCTCGAGTGGCTCGGGCGGTTGAACATCGTAGTGTCCATAAATGAGGACTGTTTTCTTCGAAGGATCGCTCGGCGTTTTTCCCATCACGATGGGATTTCCCGGTGTGGGCTCCTTGCCAGCCTCCAAACCGATCTGCCGAAGCTTCGCAACGAGCCAGTCCGCACACCGCTCCATATCGGCAGCATGGACGGATTGGGCTGAAACACTGGGAATTCGGACAAACTCGAGCAACTCGGCAACGCGGGGATCATTCATAAAAAAACTATATATTGTGGTTTATCGAAGCCGACCGCACAGGATGTGGTATTTTTTCCTTGCGCGGCCCAGCAGCATTTTTAGGCTAATTGCACTTCTAACCGGTATCCCATGTATCTGCAATCTCTGGAAATCATCGGCTTCAAATCCTTCGCCGCAAAAACCGTTCTCAACTTCCACCGGGGCGTCACAGCCGTCGTGGGCCCGAATGGTTGCGGCAAGTCGAATGTCCTCGACGCGATTCGCTGGGTCCTCGGTGAGCAATCAGCAAAAGCCCTGCGCGGCGGCGAGATGTCGGATGTCATTTTCAGTGGCACGGACAGTCGCCCGGCGCTCGGCATGGCCGAGGTTTCCATGACCTTTGCGGAGTGCGAGAAGGAACTCGGCACCGAGTGGAACGAAGTCCGCATAACCCGCCGCGTTTATCGGGACGGGAAGAGCGAGTATTTCATCAATAAAACCGCATGCCGCCTACGTGACATCCATCAACTCTTCATGGACACCGGCGTGGGCCGCAGCGCCTACTCGATCATGGAGCAGGGCAAGATCGACCAGATCTTGAGCAACCGCCCGGAGGACCGCCGCGCGATTTTCGAGGAGGCCGCCGGCATCACGAAGTTCAAGGCCCAGAAAAAAGAAGCCCTCCGCAAGCTGGAATACACGGAGTCGAACCTCGTGCGCGTCCAGGACATCATCAAGGAGGTCAAGCGCCAGATCGGCTCCCTCCAGCGCCAGGCCGCCAAGGCCCGCCGCTACCAATCGATCATCTCCGACCTCCGGGTTTTCGATACCCACATCTCGCATAAAAACTACCGCCACCTTTCGGACGAGCTGGAGACTCTGAAAAACCAGCTGAACCAAGGCGAGGAGGCCCGCCAAATTCATGAAGTGGAAATCGCACAGCAGGAATCGGAACTCTCGGACTTCCGCCAGCGCCTGCAGGAACTCGAGGCCGAGGCCGGAACAATCCGCGACGGCATGCAGACACTCCGCAACCGCATTTTTTCAGCAGAGAACCGCATCGCCACAAACCACGAGCGCAGCTCGGAGGCTTCCACCCTCATCGACCGCCACCACCTCGATATCAGCCAAGCCGAGGAAAAAATCCGCACACAGCAGGAGCAGATCGAACAGACAGACAGCCTGCTGGAGCAAATGATCGAGAGCCTCCGCACCCACCAGGAGACGCTTGATGAGCACACCGCCCGCCTCAGTTCCGTGCGCGAGGAGCGCATCGCCGCCGAGCGCGAAATCACCACTCAGGGCGTAGATCTCTCAAACGCCGAGGCCCGTCTGAACTCGCTCCGTGGCGAGATTTCCGCAGCCACCGGACGTCGGGAATCGGGCGAGACGCGTCTTCATTTGCTGCAAAACGAAATAACATCCGCCTCGCGCTCTGCTGCCGAGATTTCCGCAAACCTGGAAGATTTGAAACGCCGCTCGGATGCCGCGCATCTGGCATTGGAGCACGCCCAGGCTGAAACCGCATCCGCCATGGCGGACCACGAAAACGCCCAACACGAACGCCAGAACACCGAGGCCATCCTCAACACAGCCGGCAAGGACGCCGCCGGACTCGAATCCCGTCTTGAGGTCTTGCGCCAGCTTCAAGAGCAAGGCGAGGGCTTAGATGAAGGAACGCAAGCTATCCTCAAAGGCCTCGACAACCCCGGTTTCTTCCAAAGCGCCATCAAGGGAACGCTCGCCCAGCACATTCAAGTCGAGGAACGCCTCATTCCCGCCATCGAGGCCGCACTTGGCTACGCATTGCAAGCCGTCATTTTCAATGACCCCGGCGTTGCCGAAGCCGCTTTGGCCACCCTCAGCGGCAAGAAACTCGGCCGTGCAGCAGTAATCCCCGTCTCGTGGATCTCTGAGAAGGGAGAACATGCTCCCGGTTCCCATCCACCCCTCCCCTTCGGAGTTTTCGGCCGGGCGAGTGATTGCGTGAAGGGCGATGACGAGAGCTCTCATCTGGCCCGCCACCTCCTCCGCGATGTGCTTATCGTCGAGAGCATGGAAGCCGCATTCCGCCTGCGTTCAGAAAATTCAGCGTTCGCGTTTGCCTCGCTCGACGGAGGCTTTATCAGCCACAGTGGCATCATCCACGGAGGGAAGTCGGGAGAGAATACCGGGCAGTCCACTCTCCAGCGAAAAATCCGTATCGCAGAACTCGAGACCTCGCTCTCCGAGGCCACCGCACGCATTAAATCCCTCGCTGCCGCCCGCGCTGCAGCATCGTCGGCGATGGATCAAGCCACGGACCGCCTCAAGCAAGCCCGTGAGGCCATGCAGGCCGCGCAAATTGAAACAGCCTCGACCGACAACGAACGCCGCCACGCCGAGCGCCAATTTGCGGATGTCGAAGCCAAGCGCGCCTCGTTCCAGCGCGAAGCTGCCAGCATCGAGGAGGGCCTGCGCGGCAGCCTCGCCCATCTCAGCGAACTCGAAGGCCGCATCGCCGAGGCGACCTGCTCCATCGATTCCCTCCGCGCCGCACGCAGCGAATCCGAGACCCGTATTCAAGTCGTGCGAGAGAAGGAAAGCTGCGCTTCCGATGCCCTCAACGAAATTCGCGTCCGCGTGGCCACCGAGCGCCAGCAGCAAGAAGGCCTCCACCGGCAGCGCGGCCCGATGGCCGCCCGCATCATCGAACTCAACGAACTCCTCGACGCACGCCGTCTCGATATTTCCAACTACGAGGGCCGCATCCAATCCCTTGCTGCCGAAAACGCATCCCTCCAAATCTCTGTCGGCGAATGGCGCGGTGAACTGGAATCCGAAGAAGCTCGCCTGAGCTCCGTTCTCGCGCAGCGCTCCGAAGTCAGCGAAAGCGCCGAGGCCATCGAATCCGCCCTCCGCACCGCTCGCCAGCAACTCGCCAATCTTCAAGACCAGCGCAGCCGCATCGAAGTGAAGGCGGCACAGACCGAAATGCGAAAGGAAAACATCCGCACCCATGTCTCCCAACGCTATCAGCTCGACCTCGAAGCCTTCGAGCCGGACACCTACGCTCTCATCGTTTCCCTCCGCGAGCGCAGCCAGCGCAAACCCGAGACCCCGGAGGGCGAACAGCATGCTGCCGAGGGCGCCGAAGCTTCCGAAGAGACCGTGCGTCCAGCCATCACCGTTCCCGCCGAAGGCGAAGGCATCCCGTGGGACCGCATTGAAGAACTCGTCGCCGAACTCACCGAGCGCATCGACTCGATGGGCCCGGTGAACATGGACGCGATCCAAGAATACGATGAACTCGAGCAGCGCTACATTTTCCTCGAAAAACAAAACGCCGACCTTGTGACCTCCAAGGCCGAGCTGCTCGAGGTCATCTCCAAGATCAACCACACCACGAAGACCCTCTTCGCCGAGACCTTCGAAAAAATCCGCGAGAACTTCCAATTCATGTTCACCGAACTGTTCGGCGGTGGACGCGCCAACCTTCTACTCACCGACGACTCCGACCCTCTCGAGAGCGGTATCGAAATCATTGCCAAGCCGCCCGGCAAGCAGCTCCAAAGCGTCACGCTCCTCTCCGGCGGCGAACGCACCATGACCGCCGTCTCGCTCCTCTTCGCCATCTACATGGTTAAGCCAAGCCCATTCTGCGTGCTCGATGAAATGGACGCGCCGCTCGACGAATCCAACATCACCAGGTTCATCAAAATCCTCGACCGCTTCGTCGGCCAGAGCCAATTCGTCACCATCACCCACAATAAACGCACCATCTCCCGCGCCGACCTGCTCTACGGCGTGACCATGGAAGAACACGGCGTCAGCAAACTCGTGAGCGTTAAATTCAGCGGCAGCACCAAAGACAGCTCGAAATCCTCCGAAAGCGTGGCTAAAGCCTTTGGCAAATCAGAAAACCTTGCCAGCGAAGATGCCGCCGCCGTCGCCCAAGCCGCTGAAAACATCCAGCCAGAGGTGCTCCTTGAGGAGCCTGCTGCCATTTGATGCACGACGCCCCCGAGAAGCCATGGGAGGTTCACTGTTTGCCTTGCTCACGACCTGCATACTGGCCCTTAGGTCCATCGGCAATATGCTCTTGCTTCGGACTTGCCATTGATACGGTTAACATGACCCACTTTTCAGCTGTGATTCAGCATTTAAAGAGGAGCAAGGTCATTCCGACCGTACCGTTGGATGTCGTTTTTCGAGAGATTTTGAGCAGGCTGGTGTCTGCTGCATAATTCCTATACCTCCGTGGAGATATTTGGGCCATGCCGGAGAAAGGCACTCCGAGGCGGGTCGACAATCAATATGGCTGCAGGGATCGTGGGGGACCTAGGATTTCGCGCCAGACGATGGCTTGGCGAAGGGCGGCTGTGGATCTGATTTCGAGCGGGAATTCTCGGGGCTTGGAAGGAGTTGGCCTGAGCTTGCAAACTATCGTTTGGGGCGCGGGTGCGGGTATTTGCGCGGGTGCGGGCGTTGGAATTTGCAGCGCGACTTCTTGAGGGGCGACTTCATCAGCCATGGGAATTCCAAATGACTCGAGGAATCTGCGCATTTCCTGCTGGGGTGCAGATTCGGGGACCTCTGGAATGGACGCGGGCGACGGAGCGGATTCCTGATAGGGGCTTGGCTCCGCCTCCCGACGGGAGCGCTCGGTCTCAAAACGACGCTGCTCACGGCGCTTGCCGGATTGCTCGATGAGCCAATTGATCAGGCTAATCGCGCCAATAATGAGGAGCAGGACGAGTTGTTCCATCGCGGAATCAGGCTGGGGTCGATGCCGCCGGCGTGGCTATGGAGTCGCGCATGGCGGTGTCGGATTGAATGTTTTTCAAGCGCATGTAGTCCATGACTCCAAGGTTTCCGTTTCGGAAGGCGGCAGAGATGGCCTCCGGGACTTGGGCTTCGGCCTCGACGACCTTGGCCTGCATTTCCTGGGTACGGGCCTTCATTTCCTGCTCGGTGGCGACAGCGGCGGCGCGGCGCATTTCCGCCTTGGCCTGCGCAACAACCTTGTCGGCCTCGGCTTGCTCAGCCTGGAGCTTGGCTCCGATGTTGTCGCCGATATCCACATCTGCGATATCCACGGAAAGAATTTCGAAAGCGGTGCCGGTGTCGAGCCCCTTGGCGAGGACAGTCTTCGAGATGCGGTCGGGGTTTTCCAAGACATCTTTGTAGGAAACTGCGGAACCGATGGAGGTGATGATCCCCTCCCCGACGCGGGCAACAATGGTATCCTCTGTGGCACCGCCGACGAAGCGATTCAGGTTGGAACGGACAGTCACGCGCGCGCGCACCTTGACTCCGATGCCGTCGCGGGCCACGGCGTCGATAGTGACCTTTCCGGTGGCGGGATTCGGGCAGTCGATGACTTTTGGATTGATACTGGTGCGGACGGCTTCCAAGACGGTTTTACTGGTGCCCTTGATGGCTAGGTCGATCGCACAAGCGCGGTTGAAGTCAAGTTGCAGTGCAGCTTTGTCGGCTGCAATGAGTGCGAGAACAACGTGGGAAACATTTCCACCAGCGAGGTAGTGGGCTTCAAGCGGATCGGTGTCGATGGTGAGACCGGCCTTAACAGCAGTAATGCGACTGTCAACAATCAGACCCATGGGCACGCGCCGGAGACGCATTCCGATGAGCTTGGCAAAAGAAACCGGCGCATCGGCCAGTTTGGCACGCAGCCAGGTGCCGAAGAAATTTAGCAGGATAAACGCCATGACAAGGCAGGCGAGTAAAACGATTCCGAAGACAAAATAGAGAGCGAATTGTGTTATCATAGATGTGGTGAGGCGGGCACAAAATGGCACAACTTTTCCAACGCGCTACTAAAATGTGCGCTGAAAGATCCGTTATTCGGAAAAGGCGTCAACCTGATCGAGTATGACATTCGCAAAACCCGGATCCGTGCCGATGGCGCCGCTGTAAAAAAGCTGTCGACCACGCAGGTGATAAGGGTTGTTTCGAAAAACCTGGCTCTGGCTGGCAGCAGGGCCGACATCCTCGGCGATGCCCAGTAGAACCGGGATGTCTTGGTAGCTGTGAAGTCCGTCGGAGATGAAAAACGGAACGACGATGACATTCGGTTGTGAGGCGAGCTTGTCCCATTCTGAAATCAGAGGCGCCTCCTCCATGTAAGCCGAGAGGACCTCGGCATACTCGCCGGTCTCGGAGATTTTTTTAACCTGGAGCTTGGCGGCGACGGCGGAGTTTTCGTTGAGACCGGTTCCATGTCCAACAATGAAGAGGCTTGTTTCCTTGGGCGAAACACCCGGCGCGACCATGCGGGCCTGCTTCATGAGAAGACCGGTCATGGCCTGGTGGTTACCGGCAGGCTCGCAATAATGGATCGCTCGATTGCCGATTCGCGTGGTCTTTCCGTCGAGTTCGAGTTCACGGGGAATGACTGTTTGGGTGAAATAACCTTCGCTGATGAAATTCGGGACGACATAGACTTCGTCGCTGTCCACCATGCGCAGGACTTCGCGGAAGGTAGGCTCCTCTTTCCAGAAACACACCGCCACTTCTGCGAAGATGCCCCGCTCACGAATACTGCGGGCGTGAACGAGCGATGGAGCGCTCGAGTCGGGATTCACAGTGGAGCCATGGCCCACGATGATGAGGGCGCTGTTGGAGAGATTTTTTTTCATTCGAGGAGATCGGCGCAAACTTTGGCGGCATCAAAATGTTTCTCTGCATACGCGCGGGCGGCTTCGCAATGATGCGAATAATTTCCAGAAATTTCATCAAGGGCAGCGGCGGCCTCCTGGGGCGTATTGAATGCCATGACGCCCTCACCAGATGGCAGGTGGTCGCTCCAGCCTGTATCCTGAACCACGACCGGTTTGCCAGCGGCCAGGTAGCAGGCGCTACGGCAACTGAACCACCCGCTGCGCGAACGCACGTAGCCGTTTTTGGCGATGCTCCATTCCCCCTTCGAGTAGGATAGGAAATCCCGGTACGTGGTGTAGTCCGGCAGATGGGTATCCGGCTCGATGATGTGCCAGCCTTTGGATTCGAGCATTTCGGTCGGGCGCTTGCTTCCCACGCCTTGTCCCATGGCGAGGACGAATTTTTCCTTCGTCATGCCTGGCAGTTCAAGGAAGCGCTCAAACTCGATATCCTTCTGCCCGTATTTTTGGCCATTGTAATCCTTGGGAGCATAGCTGGCCCAATTCATAACGGTGGTCCAAACCCCGCTGGCGATGTGGGCGTCTTTTGTCGAAGAATCAAAATCCCTCCAATACTCGAGCGCGATCGGTTGCACAGTAGGGCGCCATTGGAAACCCGCCGTCGGGACTTCGCAGCCCGCCTTGCCGATATTCATACCAAAAGAATAGTGGCGTTCGTGTGCGGCAACCCGTTTGGCGTATTCGGAGGCGGGATCCGCTGCCAAGCCGATTTGAGTGAACATGGCATCGCAATCCAAAAAAAGTTTCAACGGAATACGCGAGGTTTCATCGCGCAGCCAGCAGGCGCCAGAAACGTTGGCCAGGACATCTGCCGAGGAGATGATTTTTTCCGCTTCGGCAGCGCTGGCGACGCCGTGGCACTTCTCATCTGCGACATTCCGGTAAATCCAGCGGTCACCCATGCCAAACTGCTCCATGACTCGAGCCAAATAGGCAGTGTTGTGAGAACAATCGGCGCTCGGCTCCATCTTCACAGGGTCGTAGGCCCACGCTCCGGTGTCTTCAAGATACCAGACATCATGCCCCAAGGCTCGAAAGCCGAGTGCGTACTGAATGTAATCCCATGTGACCCCTCCAAACGCATACTGCCCGATCAAACCGGTAACGATAATCCTCATTTGAGTGGAAACTAACTCGCCTTGTTCGCGGCGACAAGATTCGCGATGTCCGTGAATGGCAGTGTTGCGCTTCGAGCCTCGTTGTTTTTATATAGGGGAAGATGAGCCGTTTCTCCATAGCCCTGCTGGGTGCAATGCTGCTTTTGTTTGTCGGTTGCAAAAAACCCTCCGCACCTCAACCTGCTCCCCCCCCGGAGCCAACGCCTGTCGCGACGCCCACTCCGTTCCCGGTCATTAATGTCGGTGTATTTCTTCCATTGAAAGGCCTTGGACAGGGGAGTGCAAACGAAGTGCTTAACGGCCTGACCATAGCCGCCAAGGAGGTCAATGCCGGAGGAGGCGTCATGGGCCATTTGCTCCGCCTCGTCGTGCGCGACACACGCGCAGAGCCTGCACGTGCCGAAAAAGCCGCCCGCGATCTCGTGCGTGAGGACAAAGCCGTTGCACTGATCGGAGGCCTTTCAGCAGGCAGCGCAGAAGCGGCAATGGCTGCGGATGAAATGAAAATTCCAATGATGGCACTCGGCTCCACCATGCCGGGCATCCCATCGCGCGAGCCATGGATTTTTCGCATCTGCCAGACGGATTTCCACTCTGGCCGGATCATGGCAAAGTTCGCGGCGACAATTGGGGCCAAGCGGGCGCTCGTCATCTATGACTCTGCCGATGAATTCTCAAAATCTCTGGCGCTGTCTTTCGGAAAGCAATTCAAGCGCAAGCCAGAGGCCCGCATCGCAGGCGAGGAATTTGCCACGGGTACGGTGGACTTTACCAAGCAGCTGGAGACTGTAAAAAAGAAGAATCCGGACGTTGTTTACCTACCGCTGCCTGCAGATCAAGCCGCTCCAATCCTTCGGAAAGCTCGTGAACTCGGACTCACCATGCCATTTCTCGGAACTGCGAATTGGGACTCGCTGGAGTTCCCCTCCATGGTTGGCGACTCCGGAAATAACACGTATTTCCCGGGACGCTTCAACCCTGATGCCCCCTCAGATGCGGTTCAGCTCTTTCTTGAAGTCTACGAGCGCAAAAATGGCAACCCTCCCTCTGCTTCTGCTGCCATGGGATACGATGCATTGGTAGTGTTAGCAGATGCCATTCGCAGGGCTAATTCCACGGAACCTGAAAAACTCCGGGAGGCCTTGGCCACAACACAAGCATTCCCTGGCCTGACTGGCAACATCACCACCGATCCCGAACTTGCACGCACCCAGTCTGTGCCGCTACTGAAGCTCGATGCCGGAAAAATCAGCTTCCTCGAGATGATCGAGACCAACTGAAGTCGGCAAGCTCAACTTGCGGGCTGAATCAGCTCGACTTCGTAGCCATCCGGCGCATCGACAAAAGCAAGCACCGACCCACTGGATGTCTTGTGAGGTCCATCGCTGAGCGGATATCCCAAAGCGGCCGCATGTTTTGCAAAGGCTTCCATATCCTCCACCTGAAAGGCCAGATGAGTGAGATCCGGACCAACCACGACAGGACCACTTGCGTCGTATTTGCAAATTTCTATAAGCACCTCGCTGCCGGGCACCTTCAAAAAAACCAACTCCGAACCGCGTTCACTTTTCTTGCGACTAACCTCTTCGAGTCCGAGAACCTCGCGGTAGAAATGGACTGTTTTTTCAAGATCGGTGACCCGGTAGCGAGTATGAAGAAATTTGGTGACCATGGGCAGCAGGATAGGCGTTCTAAAACGGGGAAGCCAAGACGACATTTTGAACACACACTTCTATGAGCATTTATTTCCGTCACTGAATTTGCAGGCTCCCGCTTCCAATCGTGCGCTCGCCTTGCCTTGTGGAGTCAACAGAGACTATGTCGTTTATTCAAAAATCCGTTTTCGGCTTCACGGATCGCGCGTAGGATTTCACGAAATGCCATGAAACAAAAAATCCTGCTCGTTGACGGGCACAGCATGATTTTCGACTGGGAAGACCTTGCCTCGCTGCACAGGCGCAACACCGCAGCCGCTAGGGAGGAACTCATTCGAAAACTCAATGGGCTCCAGGACAACTCAGATTGGACAATAGCCGTGGTTTTTGATGGAACTGGGACGAAGGCAGCGAGCGACGGCACCACGAACGGCATTGCCGTTTTTTATTCTAAATCAGGACAGACAGCCGACTCCATCATCGAGCGCTTGGCCGCAAAGTATGCCACGGACTACGAGGTCACGGTGGCAACAAACGACCGCATGGAGCGCACGACAGCCGAGGCCTTCGGCTCCCTGACCATCTCAGGCATTCAACTCCGCGCAGAAATTGAATCTGCTTACAATGCCGTGCGAGAAACTATCCGACGACTCCGCCACTGATTTTTTTTTAAATAAACTCTTGCGTGTCCGTCTCCAGCTCCCTAGTTTAGCATGCCTCTTAAAGGAGCCTTAGCTCAATCGGTCAGAGCGCTGCCCTGTCACGGCAGAGGTTGCGGGTTCGAGCCCCGTAGGCTCCGCATTTTTTTGTTCGGGACAAACTGGTGCAAATAACACTTTTTCCTACATAAAATACGGGTCTTCACCCGTAGCCTTGAACAAATTTGCACAAGGTTATTACACCCGATACACTGTTTTGTCCCAATTTTCTGGACAAAAGTTGGGACAAAAAACAAGGGAGGTGAGATGAAAATCGCTCTCACTTCCGAGGGCCCCGATACGTTTTTGCAAGCCGGTCTCTCCCGCGTGCGCGTTGTCAAAATGGTGCGCGGCAAATACACCTCGCATCGTCTTTCGTGGAAAGTTGGCAAGCGCACATTCCGCCGATCCTACAACGATGAAACAGCCGCGCTCGCCGAGGCCGAGCGAGTCGTTAAGAGCCTTGCCGCATCAGAAGGCGCAGCCACAGCGCTCAACAGCGAAGACGCAATCTACCTGATGGAATGCCGACGAAAACTTGGCAAAATCCCCATGCACGTTGCTGTGGATTTTTATTTAAAATGCCACGAGTACACGACCAAACATCCCAAAACCTTTAGCGAAGTGTGGGACTTGTTTTATCAAAGGTGCCAGTCCAAGAAGCTCAGCACGCGATATTATCAGACCCTTCGCCACCACCGAAACTTTTGGGAAAAGGCATTCAGCAAGCAGCTGATCGATACGATTTCCAATGAGGAATATTTAAATTTTCTCAGCAAGTCGCCCTACACGGATCGAACCAAATACAATCTCTTTGGATCGCTTGCAGCCATTCTGCGCTTCGCCAGGAAGCAGAGGTTCATCTCGCAGGAGCACTCTGAAATCGAGGCGGACTTCGGCAAGTTGCGTTCAAAGACACCTGAATTCTACACGCCTGAGGAACTCTGCCGCCTCTTTATCGCACACGACAAACGCTACTTGCCCTACATCGCCTTGATGGCCTTTGGAGGATCACGGAGAGCGGAGGCGGAACGACTCTCCATGCGGGATGTTCTATTTGATGAAAAAATGGTCCGCATGGGACCGGAAATTACCAAAACGAGCACAGGCAGAACCCTCGATATTCCCGATATCCTCGCCCAGTGGCTGAAGGAATTTGCAAGTCCGGATGGCAAAATCCTGCCTCTGTCCAAAATCAAAGCCATATCCAGGAAAAGACAAAAAGTCGTGGGGTTGGAAACCAAGCAAAATGCCCTCCGACATTCATTCTGTTCCTATCATCTGGCTTTGTATCGCAACGCAGCCTTGACCGCCGAGCTTGCTGGGAATTCGCCCCAAATGCTGAACAGACACTACAAGGCCTTTGTCTCAAAGATCGCCGCCGAGCGGTGGTTCTCAATTTCACCGGATGCAGTCAGAGCATTCGCTAACGAAAATAAGCTAACACACCTCCTCACTTGGTAATTCAAAAGCACCACATCCATGCCCAACAAACTCAAAGCCGGAACCCTTCGCGTCTCCTATGTGGAGAACCAAGCCATCAACAGAGCCATCTCGATTCTTGCAACAGCAAAAGGCGTTACGATCAGTTCCCTGATCCGCGAGGCCACTGAGCAATACCTGACGCGCGAAGACCCCAAGGGCGAGATTCTCAACGCCGCCAAGGAGCTTGTAGCCGGGCAATCTGAATCAGTGGATCAAAGAGTCACAGAGCCAGTGAATCCTGAAGTCATTGCCAAGCTCACGGCGCTGATTAAAAAAGTTGGCTCAGGCTGAAAGCTTCACTGCTTCACTGCTGCAGTTCAATATCTCTTGGTTTTAGCGCCTGTGAGCCTCGCGATCATCTTCATCGTTTCGTCTGCGCATGGCCTCATTTTAGCCGCACGAGGATCAGAATTGGTGCAAGCGTCACACATCAAGATTCTAATATCGAAAAACAAAATTAATCTGCATTTCGATCGACCAAAACAGGCTCTAATCAGCGCCAGTCCAATTTGATAATTTCTTCCGAAAGCGATCGGGGCGACACCACAAGAACGCCTTCGATAGTTCTTCCATAGAGATGGCCGAAATGTTTGAGGTCACCAGTCAGGAGACGATCTGCTCTTGAAGCTATGGCAGCGGCTAGGACTGGCGCGTCCTTCGGCGGAAGTCCCGCATCGGGACAAGGGCCAATCGCCGTGGATTGAATAATGCGCTCATGCCAGTGATCCAACCCAGCAGACCATACGGATCGTTTAAGAAGGAGATTTCGTTTGGCCTCATCCCATACAGCAGGGTGGGTGATTAAAGTCGCATTCTTTGAAAGACGATCCAAGAGGTGCCACGAGGGACTTTGGAGTTGCGATGCGGAGAAAATGATATTCGCATCCAAAAAGATTTTCATCGGCATTTTCAAGCCGGTTGGCTTTTGAAGATGTCGGCGATGGCTGCATTGTTTTGCTCATCGAATTCAGCGATGCGTTCGTCTGAATAAATCTCCATGGGAAAAACTGCGGCTGGTCTAATAAGAATTCCTTCTTCCGTGTCCTCCACCGAAACGATGCTGTCGCCAGCTAGACCGAACTTTTCGCGAATTTTTTTAGGGAGGGTCAATGTTCCTCTGGAACCTAACTGAAGTGTCGCTGTCATATTTACTTATTTACCGAAAAACTGATTCTCTGCAAGGGGGGATTTTTGAAAGTTAGATGAAAAGTGGCGCAAAAAAAGAAAATAAAATTTAAGCATCTTAAAATGATATAGATAAAAATGAGAAATTACGGGTAAGAAACCCGTGCAAAGGCGATGTGGCGAGATTCACGCAAAATGTCTATCGATTTTTAGCATTATACATTTATGCGTATAATTATTTTCAGGCCGAGGGGCATGGCCGAGCGCAGGCGGGGGGTTTAGCAAATCGAGGGGGGTCTCGGGGGGGCGGTTTTGACCACCCCCCCCACTGTCCAGCGACAATTAAAAATGGTTCCCGGCGACAATTAGAAATTAATGGCGTGATGCACGAGGCGGTCGATCGCGGCCAGTGTGGTCATCTTGTCTTTGAAAATCTAATCCCACTGCGAAAAGACGAGGTTGGAACTGATCATGACGCAGCGGCGCTCATAGCGTTCGGCCAGGAATGTGAAGAGCACCTCCATTTCCTCTCGGTTCTGTTGCACATAGCCGATATCGTCGAGAATGACGACTTGGTAGCGGTCGAGTTTTTTGAGTTCCGCTTCCAGGCGCAGGTCACGCTTGGCCGCGAGCAGCTGCCCCACGAGCTTGAAGGTGGAACGAAAAAGCACACGCATGCTGTGGCGCAGAATCAGCTCCCGTCCCAGAGCAGCCAGAAAGTGCGTCTTGCCCCGGCCCGGCAGTCCAAAAGCCAGAATATTGGTCGAGCGGGACACAAATCCCCCCTCCAAGAGCGAGGGCAACTGCCGCCGGATTATTATCGGCAACCGGGTCTCCTCGAGGTTGCCCAGCGTTTTTCCCTCCGGCAGACCGGACTCGGCAAGCAGGCGGGTAATGCGGCGTTGATCGCGTTCGTCCGCCTCGCTCTGGCAGAGATGTTCGAGCGCTTGGCGGTGGCTCCAGCCTCCGACTCCGCCCGCAGCATGGTCGGCTCGTAAAGCACCGCCATGGTCGTCAGATGAAACCCCCGCAGCAACTTCTCCACGCTGAACTCCTTGGCAGTGGCTTTCATAGCGCTCCCTCCAGAAGATCTGATCATTTGAGGATGCCTCCTCGGCATCCTCACAGCGCGCTTACCACGCCAAAACCTCCACCCCATTTTTCCTGCAATCGGGTGGTCAGTTTTAATTGTCGTCAGGAGTCAGTTTTAGTTGTCGCTAAACAAATCACCGCTGAAAAAACTCGCCAAGGCGAAGAAGCTTGAAATCCCGCAGGCCGAAATTGAGGAGCGACTCAAAGCACTAGCATAACTGGCAAACAGGCCGCCACACTTCTGGCAGAAATCGCGCAGGCAAAAGTGATATAAAAACGCCTGCGGGATTTGATGATTGCATTCGGAGATCGCCACTTTCAGTCACAGCTCGAGCGATCTTCAAGCCGAGAGGGTGTATCCGAATCAAAGAAAAGGGGCTCCCATGATGCGGGAGCCCCTGTCTTTTGAGTTCTAATGGTGCTTAGGCTTCGGCGGGAGCAGCGGCGGCTTGGTCGCGGTCTTTCATGGCCGCTTTGCGGCTGAGTTTGACGCGGCCTTTGTCATCGACGCCGATGCATTTGACCCAGATAGAGTCGCCTGTTTTCACGACATCCTCGACTTTGTTAACTCGGAAGTCGGCGAGTTCGGAGATATGGCAGAGACCGTCCTTGCCAGGGAGGACTTCGACGAAGGCACCGAATTCCTTAATGGAGACGACGGTTCCTTGGTAGAGTTCACCGATGGTGATCTCCTTGGTCATGCCGATGATGATTTCCTTGGCGCGTTTAAGGCTGTCGCCATTATTGGAGTAGATGTGCACTGCTCCGTCGTCCTCGATATTGATCTCGGCACCGGTCTCAGCAACAATGCCTTTGATCGTTTTGCCGCCTGGGCCGATGATGAGGCCGATCTTGTCAGGGTTGATGCGGATGGTCTCGATGCGTGGAGCGTATTGGCTCAACTCGGAACGAGGCGCGGCGAGGACGCCGTTCATCACATCGAGGATAGCTCCACGGGCTTTTTTCGCCTCGGCCACCGCCTCGAACATAATCTCGTGGGAGATGCCGGGGAGCTTGAGATCAAGTTGGAAGCCGGTCACGCCTTGAGATGTTCCGCACAGTTTGAAATCCATGTCGCCGAAGTGATCCTCGCTGCCGATGATGTCGGTGAGCGTGGTGTAGCGCTTCAGGGTCTCGCCTTCGTATTCGGTGACAAGACCGACTGAGATGCCGGCAACGGGAGCCTTGAGTGGCACGCCGGCGTCCATGAGGGCGAGAACGCCTGCGCACACGCTGGCCATGGAGGTGGAACCATTCGATTCCATAACTTCGCTCACGACGCGGAGTGCGTAGGGGAAGTCTTTCTCGCTCGGGATCACGGCCTCGATCGAACGCTCAGCCAGAGCGCCGTGGCCGATCTCGCGGCGGTTTTGACCACCGAAACGGCCGGTTTCCCCCACGCTGAAGGGCGGGAAGTTGTAGTGAAGCATGAAGCGCTTCGTGTCAGGTCCGCCACCGTAGCAGTCGATCATCTGGGCTTCCTCCGCTGGAGCGAGGGTGGCGATGCCGAGGGCCTGGGTTTCGCCACGGGCGAAGAGGGCCGAACCGTGCGTACGAGGGAGAAGACCAGCCTCGCCGGAGAGAGGACGGAGGTCATGGAATCCACGGCCGTCGCAGCGCTTCTGGCGGTCTAGAATGCTGACGCGGAAGGCTTTTTTCTGCAGGTAGTCGAACGCTTGCGAGATCTCGAATTTCGAAGCGGTCGGGAATTTTTCGAGCACAGCTTTTTCGACTTCCTCGCGGAGGGTGCCGATGGCCTTGCCACGGGCCACTTTGCCTGAGGTGTAGATGGCAGCTTCGATGCGGTCGCCTGCCACTTGGTAGGCGACTTCGGAAATCGAATCGGCAACCGAGAAGAGCGGCACATTGCGTTTGACTTTGCCGACTGCTGCGGCGAGATCGCGCTGGGCTTGTACGATGACGCGCACGGCGTCGCGGGCGAAGTCGAGGGCTTTGTTGAACTCTGCTTCGGGAAGTTCCGTGGCGGCGCCTTCGATCATAATGACCTTCTCGCCATCCCCGACATAAACGAGGTCGAGGTCGCTGTGCTCGCGGTCGGAGTGGGTCGGGTTGATAACGAAATCACCATTGATGCGGCCGACACGAACGGCGCCGACAGGGCCTGCGAACGGAATGTCCGAAACGCAAAGCGCGGCGGAGGCGCCGTTGATTGAGAGCATATCCGGGTCATTTTGACCATCCGCACTCAAGAGGAGCGTGATGATCTGGGTGTCGTAGAGGTAGCCCTTGGGGAAGAGCGGACGCAAAGGACGGTCGGTCATGCGGGCGGTGAGGATTTCCTTTTCGGTGGGACGGCCTTCGCGCTTGAAGTAACCGCCGGGGAATTTGCCGACGGCTGCAGCCTTTTCCTTGTATTCGACGGTGAGCGGGAAGAAGTCCTGGCCTTCCTTGATGGTGGTGGCCGAGACGGCTGTGACGAGCACGATGGTATCACCGCAGCGGACGGTTACGGCGCCGTCTGCGAGTTTCGCGAGTTTACCGGATTCAAAAATAATAGGTGAAGAGCCAGCTTGGGCTTTAGTGGTATGGGACATAATAATAAGTGCGTGAGTGCCCGCCAGAAATTGGCGGGCTGAGTTTAGGAAAAAGCCCCGCTGATAAACGGGGCTTTGAGTTACGAAGTCGCGTTACTTGCGAAGGTCCAGTTTCTCAAGGACCGTCGCGTAGCGGCTTGAAGCCGTACGCTTGAGATAATCAAGCAAACTGCGTCGCGTTGCGACGAGCTTCAGCAAGCCACGTCGGGAAGCGTGATCCTTCGCGTTGACTTTCAAGTGCTCGGTGAGTGAGCTGATTCGTTTGGTGAGAAGCGCTATTTGCACGTCTGCGCTGCCGGTGTCTTTATCGTGAAGGCGGAGGGAATCCACCTCGTTAACTGCTGCTGCTTTTGCCATTTGTTATTTCGTTTTGTTAATGAAGGCGGAAAGGGTGCCACTTGATGAAGGCAAGGGCAAGGAGAAAGTCATCGCGAAATTAAATTGGGATACCCGGACGGCATCGGTATAACACACCGCCATGAAAGTCCGCCTCACCAAAGATTTCATTCTCGAAGCAGCCCAAAGCCTCACGAAAGTGCCCGCCGGCCACAAGTGCGCGAGACTGCATGGCCATACCTTCACCATCGAAATTTCGGTCGAAGGGGAAGTGAATCCCGAGACCGGCTGGCTCTACGACCATGCTCTGATTAGCGCAGCAATGAAGCCGATCATCGAACAACTTGACCACAGCTATCTGAACGATGTGCCCGGACTGGAAAACCCCACCATCGAGATGATGGCTGGCTGGCTTTGGAACAAACTCTCCCCCCAACTGCCCGGTCTTGCCGAGATCGTGATTCACGAGACTCCATTCGCCCGCTGTAGCTATCGCGGCGCGTAGGGTCTCAGACACTCTCGATGCGACGGGGCGGCTTGAGGAGCTTCTGTGCACCGATGAAGGCAGTGCAGACACCCAAGAGAATCAGGACACCGCAGGCTGCAACTAGTTCCCAATTCGAGTCACGGAGATTTTTCATGAGTGAAAGTCCCGTCGATGCGAATGTGGTGGCGAACATGAGAACGGCTGGTATCAGTACGTAAAGCGTCCGCCGTCCATGGTCTCGAAGCCACACGGCGGCGACCAACAACGCCATGGCTCCCATCATTTGATTCGCCGAGCCGAAGACCTGCCACAGCACAGGCAGGCTGTTCGAGCGGGACAACAAGAACATCACGCCGACACAGAGGAGCGTATTGAACCAGACACCCCGCAGAAGCGCCGGCGGGTTGCGGAAAAGGAATCGCCAGACTTCCTCGAGCAGATAACGGTTCAGCCGCACGGCCACATCGAGGGTGGTAACCACAAACCCCTCCAAAAGCAAGATGCCAAGCACCGTGCCGCTCCAGACAGGAAGGCCGAATGCGAGATTCACAAGGCTTCCAGTCGCCAGCGAGATCGCGAGAACGGGATTTTTCTCCGTGTAGGTGATCTGCAGGTAGCTCTGCCAATCCAAGCCAATCAAAAGCGTAAGGATGATCGAGACAGCCAGTAGCGACTCCAGCAACATAGCATTGTAGCCCACCTTGCCGGCATGTCGCTCGCAGGCGAGTTGGCGCGCCGTTGTGCCGCTTGAAACTAGGCAATGAAAACCGCTGATCGCCCCGCAGGAGACGGTGATGAACAGCATGGGCCAGAGCACACCGACATACTGAAGGCCGCTGTCCTGGCTCCAAGCGGGAATGACCTCTCCCAAGTTCTGCGGTGCGGCCGGGATGGAGGCAAAGTTTCCACTCACGCCAGCAATGACGAGTCCGACCACGACTGCCAACAAGCCTGCGTAGAGGATTTGCACATTCACAAAATCCCTTGGCATGAGGAGCAACCAGACAGGAACTGCAGAGGCCAGCACAACATATAAAGTCATCAGCAGGCGCCAGACATCCGGCGCGACGACAATCGGCAAATACATGCCCAGAACCACGGAGGCTCCACACAAAAGCGAGGCGATCGCATAGTTCATCCAAGCCGGGGTGTGGATGCGGTAAATGAGAAGCCCGAGCAATGGAGCGCAGAGAGTGATGAAAAGAACGCTGGTGGATGCAATGCCGCCGATCCGCGCCAACAGAACGGGTTGGCCGTCTTTCAAAGCCACAGCCGTAGGCAGTCCCCCACCCTGATGGAAAGGGTGCATGCCCATGTGGTCGGGGGGCATTTGCATAGCGGCATCCAACTCAGCGCGGGCAGCTGGCTCCATTCCCAGCTTCGCAGCCGGATACATGCTCGTGAGGGCGGTGACGCTAAGATTCAGAAATGTGGCCGTGATCATGAAGAGCCCGATCACGAGAAAACTCACGATACAGACATAACCGAACGGCCCCAGATAATGCCGGGCTATATCGGCCACGGAGCGCCCCTCCTCGCGTGTGGAAATAAACAGCGTCACCATATCATGGACGCCACCCATGAGCGTGGCCCCTATGACGATCCAGACGAGGGCAGGCAGGTAACCGTAAACCACAGCCAACGTTGGTCCCACTATTGGGCCCGCCCCGGCGATGGCGGCGAAATGGTGGGCGAAGAGAATGTAGGACTTGGTTGGCAGGAAATCCGAGCCGTCATTTTTGAGAGTGGCAGCAGTCGGGCGGGACGGGTCCACTCCGAGTGCCCGCTCGATAAAGCGGCTGTAAAATCGAGCCCCCAGCCAGTAGCAGAGGAGCGTTGCGCAGAGAATACCAAGGAGGAGCAATCCCATACGGCTGGATATTGTCGCGGCATAGTTTTTCGTGCAAGCATGCCGGACATGATTACAACCAAAGTGGCAGGCGTTCTGGGTTTCATAGGAGTCGCACTGGGAGCCTTCGGAGCGCACGGGCTCAAAAACATTCTGGCGGCAAATGACACGGCATCGATCTGGCAAACGGCCGTTCTCTACCACCTCCTCCACGCTGTTGCGGCACTCTGGGCCTCGGAGCGGCGTCCCTCGGCTGTCTGGCTTTGGACAGCGGGAGTCATCATATTCTCGGGATCCCTCTACATTCTCTCGGTCACAAATATCCGCTGGCTGGGAGCAGTCACTCCTGTAGGCGGCCTGCTGTTGCTTGCCGGCTGGATGCTTGTCGTCTTTTCAAAATCCAAGGCTCAACTTGATTGAACAAACCCGGCGGTCACTTGTCTTTCTCTGAGCAAAGCCAATGAAAAGCATGATCAAATCAACTCTCCTCTCAGCGCCACTGGCGTTGACGATTTTTTTCGCTGCCCCCACCGGAGTTTCGGCTGCCGACTCCGCAAAATCGATTCTCAACTCCTCCGTGGATATCCAAGAGGATGCCTCGGCCTACTCGGTTCGAGTCGGAGTTCCTGAGACAACGGACGTGAATGTGCGACTTGCCGGATCCACCTTGGTTCTGGATTCCGGCGCCTCGGAGAGTGGCCTGCGATACGAACAGCGCATCTCGCTACCAAGGGCACAGGCAGATGCTGCGCTCGGTATCAAAAGAACTGCCGGACAACTTGTCATTTCCATCCCCAAAGGCGAGCCCGCTCCGACACCCGGGGACATGGGACTTCCGTCGCAGATTCCAATGAATGCGGGGTTCGACGCGCTACGCGACCAAGTCCTCTCCCAAGCCGCCAACATGCTTCAGCAAATGAATCAAGAAGACGCTCCCGCAGGCGGCGGAGCGAACGCACAGGATCTCTTCAGCAGTATCCTCGGGAGTATCGCTCCGCAGTTGCAGGGCAAGAAGGCAAGTTCGGGCTTCAAAGTCGAGGACCGGGGCGATGCTTACCTTCTCACGTCCGTTCTCCCCGAAGAGCAAGCACGCAATGTCAGCGTGAACGTGGACAACGAGCGCGCAGTCACCATCACCTCGAAACATCAGAAACAGTCTGCAGCAGGCGGCGCGACCGCCTTCAGCTCTGGATCATCGACTCAATCCATGACGCTGCCCGGGCCGGTGCGCGGCGAGGAACTCAAGATCGAATACAAGAATGGCCGTCTCGAGATCGTCCTACCCAAAAAATAAGATCAGCGCACCTCGACCGAAGTGCCCGCTTTCACAAGCTGGCAAAGGGTGAAGGCATCCCAGTTTGCGAGGCGGATGCAGCCGCTGCTTTCATTTCGTCCGATACGGTCCGGGGTATTCGTGCCGTGCATGCCGATGCTCGGACGATTGATTCCCATCCAGACGATGCCGACCGGGCTGTTCGGACCGGGTGGAAGCATGAAGGCGTTCTCGCTGCGGACTCCGGTCTCGAGGACCGATTTGTCCCAGCGGAAATGCGGGAGCAGAATGTTGCTGGTGATTTTCCATTTCCCCAAGGGCACCGGAATTTTAGCCGAACCCGGCGTACAGGGGAAACAGGCGACAATGCGACCATCCTCATAAAGCTCGATCAGGCGCTCGCTGCGGAGGAGGACAATAGTGCGCTTCGGCTCGGGGGCTGCTGCTGGAGTCGGTTCGGGTGTTGGAGTCGGTGACGGCGTCGGCAAGGGCGCCTGCTCAATGGGCGAAGGTTGAATAGGCTTGGACAAGTCATAGGAGGTGGGCAAAGGCAGTGGCAGTGGCAGTGGCGGTGGGGGCGGAGGAAGGGTTGCCGCGACTGTGGGTGGCTTGGCTTTCGTGGAGCGTTCTTTTTCCAGAGCTTTGACATCCGAGAGCAGAAATTCCTTCACATCAGGAACACGGAGGACAGTGCCAACAACGGGTTCGGTGACTTGAGGGTTCAGCTCGAGAAGAAACTTCTGGTCGCAATGAAACCGCTCTGCGACAGCCTCCCAGAGCGACGCGTATTTGAGGGATTTGAGTTTGGCCTGCTCGGCGGGTTGTGAGGCTACTGGACCGACCCACCGCGCATCGTCCTCTGAGATCACATATTCCCGGTATGGGACAGCCACGGAAGAAACATCTAAAATTGTGCCGCGCGGAACACCAGTCGCGTCGCAATAGCGGTCGGCCGCCTTTTGAGTGAACTCACCCCCGAGTCCGTCAATTTTCCCGGGGCGAAAACCGGCGCGGTCCAAAAAAATCTGAACACGGCAGAGTTCGATGCGCTCAGGAGCGTCGGGCGAGGGAGACTGAATCTTTGCCGCAGGAGCCTCAGCGGGTTCGGCGCACAAAAGCGGCAAAGGAAATGAGGCCACTGCAAGCAAGCAGACAAGGCAGGAGCGGAGATCGAACATACGCGGACTCAACATGAACCGCAGGCAGGGCATCAAGAGTGATATTATCCCGAATACAGCAGAATTAACCACAGAGCGCACAGAGAACACAGAGGATGATCTGTTTATGATGCGATGGGTTTGAAATGATTTGTGCGATATCAAACAAAAGCCAA
>Ga0164292_10000339_pt1 | contig 35596 bp, 22 predicted proteins | sample GEODES117metaG_FD_111486 | JGI IMG/M metagenome (GOLD analysis project Ga0164292, IMG submission 111486) | Eutrophic lake water microbial communities from Lake Mendota, Wisconsin, USA - GEODES117 metaG | ecosystem: Environmental > Aquatic > Freshwater > Lake | place: USA: Lake Mendota...
ACCACAAAGTGTGTCTGCAGTAGTTGTTGGTATTTTCCTAGTACCACTTATACTAACTTGTGGGAAATCAAAACTATCAAAATCAGTTCTCTCTATGTGTGAATACTGATACCTATTACTAACAGGTTCCCATCCGAAATTTTTACTTTCGTTTCTACTGGAAAGTAATTTATATTTTTTACCACCATCAATATATAATAATTCATTATTAGGTTCTACCTTAATAGACATATTACTATCACTACTATTACCCGATAAAGAAAATACAATAAATTTTTCTGTTAATAAATTAGAAAAAATTGTGTTACCGTAATTTTGTGGATTACTTAAAACATATAAATTTTTTGCATTAGATAAATCAGTTGGTAAAAATAATGCAGTTTCTGTTTCTATGAAAGTAGATAAAGATGAGGCATTATAATGTACGTCAGTAGATATATTCACATTTACAGGTGATTCTATTTCACTTATCACATTTGCCGAAATAGACACTGGATTTTCTATTTTACCTCTTATACTAGCCATTTACCTATAAATACTATTTAATTTTATTCTGTTGTACAATTATGTATTAATTCTTGATTATAAAAATACCCACCTTCTTCCCAGTCAGGATCACCAAGTATTGTTACATTACCCTCATATTCATTTGTATCATAAATTTGAGTTATAAATACCTTATTATAATCACTAATTAAAGTGTTAGAAACTCTAACACATTTATTAACTTTATCTCTTAAAATAGAAATATAATTTCTTTGTCTTTCGTACAGTGTAGTTCCTGGTATAAAATTAACCAAATTATTTTCTGCCTGTACTAAAGTTTCTGTAAGTCCACTACAACTCATAAAATTACTATAATAATTTTGTTGTTGTAATAAATATTGGGTTTCCTCATTACTTAAATTAGTAAGTAAATTACTTAATTGTGTTTCTAAATTAGTAAGGTTACCAGTCAATAATTGTATTTGTGCCGTCACCACATCAATCTGAGATTGTAGGTTAGGTGTATCTAAATCTTGTAAGTTTAACGAACACAATATTTTATTTTGTGCTGCGATATTATCCTTAACTAATTCTATTTGAATGTTTTTTATTTTTATTTGATTTTTAATATTGTTTATCACATCATTAGTAGGGTAAATTGGTATTTGTTCTACTAATGAATAAACGTCTTCCGAACCAATACTAAAATCTGTATACGCACTTAACGTACAACCTGTTGTCGTTTCAATAAAGTTTAAACTATATTTTTTATACTGAAATTTGTTTTGATCGAAAATCGTGTTTCTATATACTTTACCTGAATTATCACAACCTTCCCAAATCGTAGTTGCTGGGACAACTTGTTCTAATAAATTTAACCAATAGTCCCCAATTTTATCCATAAATTCAAACATAGTATTATATGTGAATTTACCTGACAATTCTTTACCACAATTATTGGCGTTTAGATATAGTTCATAGAATAACCTTAGTAATGGATAATCACTAATAGTTTGTCTACTTTTTACATCAATTAGATTTGATTGTACTAATTGGTCAAACATATCTTTTACATTGATTTCTGATGGTTGTACATCTAAATAATCTAATGGGTTAATACAGATATTATATGTATTACCTGTGTAGTATCCGTTAGAACATTCATTTAAAGTTCCACAGTATTCACAATCACCTTCACATACACTACATCCATCAATTGGTTTCCATACACAATATCCGTTGTTACTGTCCCACTGGTAGTTTTTACCCAATCCTAACCCATCTAAACCTTCACCGTTTAAAATACTGTTTAATGTTTTACAACAGTTTTCATCCACAAAAGTGGTTTGATTAAATGTTTGTGCAGTTACACCACTTAAAACTTCAACTAAAGTACCACCAGTATAAGGTGTACTACCACTATAGATATATGTCTCATAAACAGATAAAGTACCATCATAATTTTCAGTTATTAAACCAAATAAATTATCTGTTTGTTGATTGTTATTAATAACCAACGTATCTGTACCACAATTATTATTTTGTATTTCAAAACCTGAAAGACTTGATCCTAAATTTAATAAATCATAGTATGATGCATTTAAGGAATTTGTATAATCTGAGGTTAATGCATAGTATTCATTTTTTAACTCAGTAACTTGATTTACCAAAGTATTTGTAAATGTCGAACAACTAAATGTTAATCCTGTTGTGGATGCGGACAAATCTAATGAATAATCAAATAGTGTTGTAGAACTATATACCTGCCCACTATAAACTACAGTACTAGCAGATGTACAATTTGTAGGACAACTACCACTACAATCTATATTTTTCCAAAAATTAAATACGTCACATTCTATAGCCTTCGCAGGATCTATACTAAATGTGGTGTTTTTAACATTAATAATTAAATCTGAATGATTAACGTCATAATTCGTATATCTATATTCTAAGTCAGTCCACAATCTTTCTTCAGGTGTACCTAATTTTACTACTTGATAATTACTTGTTGATGCCGTATTACAAGGTCCATCAGGATATATAGTTTCTGTAATTATTCCCTGATCAGTGTAAACCCAAGATTTTTTATTGTCAATAACACAACTCAATTGTGGAATTAAACAATTATTCAATGAAACTAATCGTTCTGTTTTACAATCAGAAACATTAATTATAATGTTATCAATTAATAAACATACTGAACAGTTATAGTTTTCTATCTCAACTGAAAAGAAAAATTCTTTTTCGGGATATAATCTCCTTAAATCATCACACACACATTCTGGTATAGTAAAATTAAAGGTATTCCAATTAGGTTGGAATAAGTTTGAGTTATATGGTGTGTTTGAGTTAGATAATTCTGTGAAAACAGAATCCTCTATTAAGGCAATATCTTGTTCAGAACCTTCCAATATAATACCACTATATCCAACTGAAGGGTTAAATACCCAAAATGGGTTAACTGACTGTGTATACGGTAAATAAGTTAAATTAGAGTCAACTTGACTAGTATAAACTAAATTATTATTATCCACAAACAATTTAAAATTAAGTTTTAAATCATCAATTAATGTTAAATAACTTTCAGTACTATTAATATAGTCGTTATATTGTGTTAGTATTTCAGAATACCATTCATCATAAACAGACTCTGTAATATTTTCTATCTCTATTAATTTTGTTTGTAGTGTTTCTAATGTATTATTTAGATAATTAAATAATTCTTGACTACAACAAGGGTTAGGTAATGTTGGATCACATGGACTAGGTATTTCTGCCTGTGCTTCCGCTATAACATCTACAATTTCATCTATAGTAATTGTAGTTTTTAAGGTTGAATTATCGTTTTGTACGATATCATATGTTATATCTTCCTTTTGTTTTTCTAATGCACTAACCTGTGTTTTATTTTTTTGTAGTTCAATATTTAACGTAACCTTTTGACTATCATTTAATACAATTTGACCTTCAGCATTAGTAATCGATTTAGGTGTAACACCTAATATTATTGCAGTTTTATTAATAGTATTAATATAATCATTATTATCTAAAGTAGATTTTTGAGTTGTTTCATCACCAATTACTAAATAATTTTTAGATAATGTGTTGATGTTCTCTTTTACTACATTAATATCTTTTACTAAAGTATTTTCTACTTCTTTTTGGTTTTCAAATTTTGCAACAACTAATTGTTCTTCTAAATAATTATTTTGTTGACAATTATATAATAAATTTGAGTAGACTGTTTTTTCAGAACTTAATCTAGCATTTTCAGTTTTAACACAATTATTATATAATTCTCTATCTCTTGTATTAATTGTTTTAGTATTACCATAAACTTGTGCTTTACAATAAGATTCAACGTCAAAGGTATTTATTTCATTAATCTTATCTTCATAAATTTTACAATCTAATGGTAATGTAGCATTAGATAATGCCTTATTAATTACCTCAATTTGACTATTTTTTTCTGTAATCTGAGAATCAATTAATGTCTCAGTAATTTTTAACTTATTATTTTCAGTAGTTAATATATCTACTTGAGTTTCTTTACTTGAGATTAATGTATTCTTTTGTTTTTCAGAATTTATAATTTCATTAGATAACACAGACTTAGTTGGTTGATTTTCGGGTACCTCCTCTAAATTACAGTTAAATTCGTATTGTGATATTACCCCAATAATTCCTTCTATAGTATTCTTATAATCCATATATAGATTAGTCCAAAGTCCATATTCTAATGGTATTTCTAACATACAAATATTTGTAGTAGTTATATATTCATTAAAGTCTATAAAACATCCTGGTTGAACTATGTTTAAAGTGAAACAATCACCTATTGATATGTCTACCTCTTTTTTAATGTTATTTAAATCTGTACCATATGTAATCAATTCACTATAATCAAAATCAAATGAACTTAATAACTCACTATTTGGTGTTGTAACTATTTCTTCATATGTATCAGAAATATTTTTAACCCAATTAGCATTAACTGAATACGAATCCTTCAATGATGCGATGTTTCCACCTACCGCATTACAACATTCAACAATTGGTTCGTTTTGTTGTGTGTTTTGCCATATAACATATTCTTCAGTTACATCCTCACTATCATTAAAGTTATTTTCTAAAATAGAACTTTCTTCCGAACTGTTAGTAAAAGAAACAAAGTTCATACATAATAAACTATTTAATGAATTATCATGAATAATTGCTGGATAACAATCTATTCTTGTTACACACTCTTTTAAATTTTCTGTCTGATATTTTACCATATAGTCAAAAGAAAAGTCTACTTTACAAGAACAATCTGTAACTTCAGGTAATTTAAATCCTGACCAAGCCTCACTCGCAAATACAATTGATACGTTATCTAAACTACCACACCCTATATGATTTGGATCAACAACCGCATTACTTATTGAGTTAGGGTTTTCTACATATAGATTACCATTATCAACATACGGTATTAAATTATTTGTTGTTGTATCAATATAAAAAGAACCATATGTATACTGAGTAAACAGTTCTCCAACTGACTGATACAATTCTGCCAATTGTCCTGTTGCGTTCCAATCTAAAATGAAATCATTATAATATTCGATAGGAGTAAAACTTACTCTACCATATTCGTCTATTACGTGAACAACCCAATTTGCTGGATTCATAAAATCAGGATCTTCAAACAAAGAATTTAAAATAACTTCAAAACAATCAATACAATCTTCACCAACACCTTTAACTATTATAGCCTCTTCTAAACAATCATCATATATTGTTGTCGAATAATATTGTGGTACTTCACCGATTGGGTTTTGTAATTCTACATAACCAATAGATGTATCAAATAACGATGGTGGTATAACATACGTTGTTCCACCAGTTACAGTTGATAATTGATTACTATATGTCTCAATTTGTGTCTGTATTGTTGATTTTTCTATTTCAGTATTTAATGACTTATATGTTGTACCACCTATTGGTGTCTCTACAGTTTCTTTACCACTACCAGTCATACCTATAGGGTTTACATTAGGAACTGTAACACCACCTAAACCAATAACTGGTGAAGAAGGTAACGCAGGTACTGACGTGTTAGTAGTATTACCAACTGTCCCATTTGTTCCTGAAGTAGATGAGGTACCATTTAGTTCCCCCTCTAATCCCCCAATGTAATTTTGAATATCGTTTGTATTCGATGTTGGTGTAGTTAATGAACTACCTGAAATACATACAATATAACTTATATCATCTTCTTCAATAATTTGAAAATTGTATCCGTACCACGCACAACATTCAGGACTACTAATTATTGTTGTTAATTCACAATCAACTTCAACAAACCACTTAAAGAAATTAGACGGTAGACTGTTTGGGTTCAATCCGTTTAAATAAGTCTGTGGTGGAATTGTAGAGGTGTTTGATGATGGGGATGTCGAAAACTGTGTTACACCATTAGGTGTTAACTGATAACATTTATTATTAAATGAATATATGTTATTTGGCATAGTATTATTAGTCAATTCAAACACTATAATACCATTAGGTAAAGTATCAACTGGCTCACCAACACAAGGTGCAGTTTTAGAACAGTATTCAACTATTCTACATTCTTCATTAGTATATGTAACATATTGTCCACCTTCAGAAATACAACAACTAGCAAATTCATTAAATGAAACCTTAGTACCACCAGAATTAACAAAGTATATATAAGGGTCACAAGTCACCGCACTTAAGGATGAACAATCTATTTGGAAATTATCCTGTGGTATCTCATCAACACATATTTGTAATGTTTGATTAATGTCACAATTTTCAGAAGAAACTTCTAAAAGTGCATTGTTTTGTGCCACCATATAGTTATTTTGTATTACATACCATTCTGGTGAATACGCCAAATAACTATTTTGTTGTATTTGTTGTTGGAAATTTAAATATGCTTCTTCAGCCGCCTCAAATTGTTGTTGGAATGTTGTCTTACCATCATTCTGTAGTGGCGTTTCAATAATACTATAATTAACGTTTACACAATCCTCTATGAATTGGTATGTATTAATTGCGGGATTAAATGTTAATTGTGTTGTAAAAAATTCACTCGTCCCTGAAGGTACGCTATTAAATAATCCATGATTATAATTTAAAAAGTAATTTTCACCTAAAGTTGTTGCCGTAACAGTAACTGTGGGTTCTGAATTAAAGTTAGGGATAAAACACCTACTAAAATATTGTAGATATTCACTACCACCATCATATGCACCAACGTGTGGGTTGTTACCCTCTAAATTAGTTACTACATTAGAACCGTAAGTCTCCCTATACCAACCTCCCGCTTTTTGGAAATACATTTCGGTATAATCATTCTCCACTAACTCACCCGTATTTGGATCAATAAAATTTGTAATTACTATATCACCATTTATTGGTGGTAGTGGGTACCCATTTTCATCGTATGGGATATTTTGGAAGTTTACTTCTCCTGTATATATGTATAATAATCTTTTTATTTCCTCTACATCTAAAGGTTTGTCTAATATTACAATGTATTCATTGAAATTAACTAAGGATTCAGGTGCACCAATAAATCTGAATAAGAACTCAACTGCCTTCCTACTACCCTTACTTTTCCACAACCAAGCAATGTTCAATATTAATCTTCTGTAAAGTTCAATATCAATCTCACTTTGAGTCATATTAGTTGATGTACCGCTAAACTCTCCACCACCGTTACTAGGTAAAAATAATTTACTAAATGTATTATCCGTAACAAAAGTTATAGGGTCTAAACCTAACATATAAGCCAAATCTTTAACTAATACATCTGGTACGTTGTTTTTCTTATCGTATGTAACAACGTGTGCGAATTTTATACCATTAATATATTTTTTAATGAAATCAAATTCTACTCCATATATTCTTAATAGTTTAGATGCTTTCTCACCATTTAATACATAATCATTACCATCCCCTCTAGGTATGGTATCAAAACTACTGATTGCTTCCGTAGTATATTTTCTTATAATGATATCCGTTCTAGAATTATCTAAATCCTCACCCAATTGATTCATCTTATCTAAAAAGGCAATATAATAACTATCAAAAAAGTTTAGGTTATAACCGTCTTCTAATAAAGGGAAATTAAATATCTTTTTAGATGTGAGTAATACACCATTATCTGTATATTTCGTACTATAGAATTGTGATGTATATTTTGGATAAATATTTCTATCTAATAAGTTTAATTGTAAGTCATTTAATCCCGTAAAGAATTTCTCAATCTCCGATTCGTTTGGTTTTATGAAATACGGTATTGACGCATCTATTGGTGTCGTTAAGAATGATATTTGTGGTAAAATTAAACCAGTTAATTCTGGAAAAGGATTTCCCTCAACAACTAATTCTACCTCAGAGTTAGTTTTTTGTGTTGCAGGTGCGATACTTTTTATTTTTTTTGAAATACCGTTATGTTCAATTGTATATGAACCATATTTTAACGTAAAATTTCTTAAAGGATTTTCTGTTTGTTCTGTAGGTGTAAATTGTGCATCTACAGTATATTTTATATTGTATGGGTTAACAAAGAAATTACTATTTACCTTAAATGTTGATTCGTCCGCAGATAAATTATACACATAATTAGTAATATTATTACCTGTAACACTACCAACTTTATTATCCACATAAATTGCTGCAGGATAATTATTTTGTATGTCTATTAGGGAAGCCCTAATCAATTCTTTTGCAGAACCATACCAAACATAACTTAATGGATTTGTAATATCTAAATTAAGTTTTGTTTTTAAATTTTTTTGTATCTCTAATTGAGGTGTGTCTGCATCTACAATATCGTCTAAGGTAAAAAATTTAGATTTTGTACCCTGAGTAAATAAAACATTTGGTTTGGGATCTAAATTTACTGATATTGAAAAATTACCATTAGTAAATAACGTAGTCCCTCCCTCACTAGTAAGTTGGAACCCTACTAAGTCAGGACTAAAATTCCTATACTCAATGTTGTCATTGAAAAATATTCTTTTAGCGTATCCCGCAATTTTTATTCTCTTATTGTTAGCCATTTACGTTTTAAAAATTAGTTATATCATCAAAATCTTTTGTTGGGTCGATAGTAAATTTCTGTTCCCTAACTTCATACAACGGTTTACCAGTAAACTGATCTTTAACTTCATATAAGTTATATTGTCTGTAAATCTGATTACCAAAATTGTATATAGTATAAATACCATCTTCCAAAGATTTTGTTTGGTTAGAGAATAGTGCATATGCCAATGTTTCTTCATCGAATTCCACCATTTCTATTTCCAACATAACTGGATTAAAAAACGTATTTGTTATAATTACATCCTGAAGAGGATTACCTATAAAAGGTATTGCGTTTGGTTTAACTGATGGTGCCGAAGAAGGGGATACAGTACAAAATACACTAGTCGAATTATCATTAAATGTGTATGCCTGTGACGCATTTGAATTACCTTGATTTTGTGAAATAGGTAATGCCCTATTATTAGACGTTACAATCCTAAATAAATTTTGGATTTTATCTTGTCCAGTACCAGTCTGTTCTTTTATATATTCTATTCTATAACCAACAAGATTACCATTCTCAAATCTATTTTGTAATTCAAGTGGTATTTGATTGATATCGAAAACGATTCCTTTCACATCTTGATTATCCACCAAAACTGCACAATCTTGTATCGTAGTTCTAATTTGTTTAGGTCTTATTACAATACTATAAAATCCTTTAGAACCAAATACTGATGTAGGTAATTTTAATGTATATAATCCACCAAAAATTTCATTTACATTGTTTGGGTTGTTTGCAGGAATCAATACCTCTGCAGGGTCTAACGATTGTAATTCTACTGTTGTTAATGATTCCCTATTGGGTGTGTAACTGTAAAATATCTCAACGTCATCAATTGATACATCTGCTGGTCTTATAGTTCCGTAATTTCCTGTAGCCATAACTTTATTTTTATATTCTTATAAATCCACCTCTATTTGTGTCGATGTCATTACTTGTTTTTATTTCTGATAATATTCCGTGTCTTTCAAATATATCTTCTATACCTCTATTTATAAATACTGCACTATCAACTTCTGGTTTAAAAACTACACCTAAATATTCTTCTTTTTTTAATGAAGCATTTAATGACGTATTATATTGATTCCACCCACCATTTTTAGAAACGAATTTAGTAGTATTATAACTTAAAGATTTACCATATTCATCAACAGTTTTGGTGAATTGGTTTTTAAATGTAGTAAACTCTACACCTGTACTCTGTACATTACTATTGTTTGATCCAATTTTATAAACTGTCTCAAAATTACTTTCATAAATTACACCATTAAAGTTATCTTTAGGGTTATTAGAAACATTTAAATTAGGTACATATATATCATTACCTTGTGAATCTTTTCTATAAGATTTAACTTGTTTTAATAATGAATCATCCGTATAACCACTAACCGTAACACTATTTGTATAATAAAAACTAACAGGTGCACCAGCCAAACGACCATAAGTAAACGAGTTAAAATTATTAGGTTTGATTGTTAATTGACTACTTTTAGGGACAAATGGTTCATCAGTAAAAATACCCATATCATCTATATCCTGTGTTAAAAATAAAGTCACATCTATAGTATTAACTATTTTCTGACCTAAAGGAGTTAATATAAAATTACCTTCAGAATCTATCTTATAATCAGGTATTTTACCATAATAATACTTAGGATTACTTTCATCTATGACAGTTTTACCTTCCGAATTTTTAATCAAAACACTTTTAGGTATATTTCTTACCGTATGGTATTCTAAATTTATCTTTTTTCTAATGTATTCCATAACTATTTATAAATATATTAAAGTATAGTTTGCCAAAATGTTAGTGTAGGTATACCGTTACTTGATGGATTTAAATTAACTCCTGGTGGTATTAATTGTTGTCTATAGTTTGGTGTGAATTTATATTTATAAATACCATTATCATTTTTTAATATCACCTTTAAATATGTGATACCATTTTCACCCTCTAAATTTGTTAAAGTAATATTGTTTGGGTTGAAATCTTTAGATGCTGCCATTTCATATATTTTACCATTTCCCGCATTATTGAATTGTGCAACTGCATACATTTCATATTCTTGATTTGGTGCATTATCTACTAAGTCCTTAAACCAATATATGTGGAACCCCTCATGAACCTCATTAGGTTGTAATACAGGATCACCAATTGTAAATGTAATAGGACAATTATCTAAAGGAAGTACAAACCCGAATTGATTTTCTTGATCTTTACCTACCTGTGTATATATGTCTGAAAAAGATAATAATTGATTTTTACCACTATATGGATTATCATAAAGTGATAATCTAATAAAACTATTAATAAATCTTTCAGTTCTACAGAATATATCGTCAAAAATAAACCCAATATCTTTGTAAAGTCCTGGTTCCGCACTAGTACCCCTATGTGAGGGATTACCTATTAGTATACTACTTGGAGTATAAAAATTTAAATTTATTTTAAATTTATCTATAATATTCCAATTATTATCACAAGGTTTAAAAATAACTTTTTTATAATCAACTATTGGATTAATAGACTTTTCAATTTCGTCTTTTACAAACTTATCCTCAATTAATTCTGCATTATCAACAGGGAAAAAATTAGTTCCCAATGATATGTCTATGGTACTACCAGTACCCAAACTTCCAATTAATATTTTTCTTCTATCAACAAACATCGTCTATTTCTTTTTGTTTTAAGAATGATAAGTCTAAACATCCACCAGCGACATCTCTTTTACCTAATTCATATTCACCAATATAACTAGCCAATGTTACTTCAATATTTAAATTTGCCAAACCATTGTAATTTAAAATGTCTAATGTATTTGATGAACCGACATCTAAAGTAAATATAACTTTAGTCCAATTATTACCGTTAAATTGGTAATATCCTACCCCAACACCATTAACAGTATCTGGATTGGTATTGAATACTATTAATCCAGATTGTGGGTTTGGTACTGTAGTAATGTCATTAATATTAACCAAAGATGTTGCAGGTATGTCTATACTATAATTTAAGAAGGTAGGGTCATTAAGTAATTTTATAAATTTATCCTGTTGTAAATTATTGACATCAGATGCCCCTAACACTATATCCTCTGAAATTAATGAAAATTCGCAAGGTGGATCCTGTCTTTGGAAATAAAATCTTTTATCTAAATAAACATAATGTGCGCCACTCTCAAAAGGATAATCTACTCCCGCACCTGAATTATCAAATTCTCCAATTTCTAATATATCCCTCCATTTAAAAACATTAGGTGCGATTTCCGTTGCATAATCAGGTATCTGAAAAGACTTTCTCAATTCATCTATTTCGTTTGGGTTTGTGATATTATATTTATCTATAACTAATTGTAAGTTAACTGCTGGATTAATATAATTAGAAAATTCTCTTATTTTTACCAAATTAAAAGGTGTATAGATATACCCTTCTTTTTTATTACCTTTATTACTATCTATAGAGTTTAGAAATTCTCTATAAACTGTATTAACTCTATGATATAAATTTTCTAATCTTCTTTCCAATAATTCACTTTCATTATATTCCACAATGTCACCATCAAAAACATTATCACTTTCATCTATATTTTCATAATATGTAGAACCAACGTAATTTGTATCCCCATATGATCTTATATTGTAATTGACACTTGCGTCATTTTCTAAATCATAACCCGCAGAAATTTTAGTCCAAAATCTTACGTTATATGGTGGTGGTAATGGTTGTTGTTGTATTAACCAATACTGAGTATTAATTGATGATGGATTAGAGTCATTATCATTTTTTATTATTGATAGGTATAGTTCCGTTATTGGTCTACCTAAATTATCAACTAATGTACTAACGTCAATATCATTTTTAAAATTAAATGCAACTACCTCATCATTAAAATATGTTACACCATACGCTGCAGGATATAAATCATAATCTTTATAATCTGAACTTGTTAATGATTTAAATTGTCTCACATAATAACTAGATAATTTACCATTAACACTTCTTTTTATTGTAGATACACCCAAACTAAAATTAATGTCTAATGGATTAACATCTATTATAAATGTTCTTAACTTATTATCATTAACTTGATTACCTAATTTAAATACTCTATATATCTGTGTATTTAAATTAAGTGTATTGTTTGGTGTGTTGTCAACAAAATTATATAACTTAATCCTATCACCAACATTTAAACCGTGATTCATCGGTGTTCTGAATCCGACATATTGCCTTCCATTTAATTCTATAGTAAACTTATCAATGACTGGGATACCGTCTTTAAGTGATTTGTTTGAGTTGTTTTTAACTAAAGTTATATCTTTAGTACTAAATGGATAAACTATCTTTAATAAGTAATTTGAAGATCCGTCACTATCTAACATTTTTAACCTATCATATCCAGGATCGAATGGGAAAAATTCACATAACGCACTTTTATTATCATTAAATTGTATTTCATTCGTATTTGGTTCATCGTTATATGATCCCACCCAACCATCTTTTTCAAAAATAGAACTACTCATTATTGTTTTAGCAGCAACTTGTGGTACTGGACTTACATTCGGTAGTGGTTTAGGTTGTTTTAAGTATATTTTTATATTTTCATTAAATAATACATTTGTAACAACTGGTTTGACTACACCATAAAAACGATAAATTGTACTATCTTTTCTCTCTTTCTCAAACTGTTCAAATTGACTAACAGTCGTATCAATATCGTTTAATGGTATAGGTTTATTATTATTGTTTAAACCGAATTGAATTTGTGTGTTTACGTTAACATTGTTAGGTAACTTAACACTATTCAATAATATTTTATTATTAATATCCATTAGTTAGACGAATTATTAGATACCCCCTGTGTTGTTAATACAACATTTGGGTTATTTGGTGGTGTAATTGGTGATCCAACTTGAGTTGTTTGTATTAATGTCTCACCCAAACACGTTTTATAAACAGTAAATGGATTATCTCCAACATTATTTATATTAGGTGAATTATTAATATTTTCATTAACAGTATCATTTGATGCATTAAGACCCTCTAATGTAACTTCATCTATTAAATCACCGAAGAATTGTGACACAGTTCTATGCAATGCAGTTTTACCTGGTACTAAACCAAAATAAAGGAAAAATGGTGTCTGTGTTCTATTAAATTTAATACCATTAACTAAATTACTACCATTGTTAATATCATCTTGTATTGTACCGTTATTAATAGAATTTATTTCATCCACACCATCTAATTGTGCGGTTTGGTTAAAATTAATTGTTTGATTACCGTTAGGGTAATTAATAAATGATGACGTTTGTCCTGGTGCTAAACCATAAAAGTAATCACCACTACCATTAGTTTTTTTATAACCACAGGCATCTCCAGGTATGAATGAATCACCGTCATTATATTCTGAAAGAATTTGTTCACCATCTAAATTATAATATAAATTATATCCATCAGATAATGATATTTCAGGATAAGTGTTATATACGTTATCGAATTCTAATGATCCTGGTCTTTGGTGGTGGAATGTAAGATTCGCCGCTTTATACCCATTAAATCTTTTACAGAAATAACTTCTAATATCTTCATCATGTTCAAATCTTAAGAAACAATTACCAATTTCTATCCCAATATCATTCTTATCTATAATATCTACACCTATCTGTGATTGGTTCACACTTGCAGATGTATTAACACAAACTGTTTTAAAACAAGAAAGTTCTACATATGCCCTAAGATTTAAAGAGATGTCTTTTTTATCTTCATATTTAAGAATATTTCTATAACCCGTATTCCCATTCAGTTGTAGGGTACCTAATTTATATTTTACGTCCTCATAACTTACATTAAATGTTGTTGGTGGTATAACGTCCATTATAAATGGTACATCGTCTATGTCACAATAAGTACTACTACCCAATTCCATAATTGTAGTAGGTAACATTAGATTAGCCTTATATTCACTATTATTGTATTTAACATCACCTTTAGGTATATAAGGGGTATAATATATACTACCATCCGCCCAACTTATTAAACCGTGATTGATTAATTTACTAAAGTTATTATATTCTGTTTCGTTATAAATGCAAGGTGCTACCCCATTAGTACTACAGTCAGGTGCACATGTGTAAGATGGACATCCTGAAGATGGTGATGGGGGACTTCCTGGTTCTTCTTCGTCTGGTTGTGAAATATCGCCAAAACCATCCTGTGCCTCATCTTGTGTAGGTACATAATTACTTGACTCTACACAATCCAATGATGTTTTAAAATATTCTTTTCTTTCCATCATCCTAGTATCGTCACATATATTCCTATGGTGACCGTGTCCACCGATATTAGTCCATGTTGAGTTACCTGCAGCATCTTCTGTTTCAACATACTCAGGTTTTCCATGTACACCCTGTACTTCCCTATCTTTTATTTCGTATTGTACACCAAAAGTGTTAAATGTATTTTGGAATGCGGAGAAATTATTAAATACTATTTTACATCCTTCAAAGTTACTGTTTTTACCTTTAAACTCTAATTCTTTTACTGCTAAATTAAGATTAGGTGTTTGTAAATCATTTTCGGTTGTACCATACCAGTCTGTAACTCTTCTAGACCTTACTTTCGCAACACAATCATTAAGTACTATTGTTGGTGCCGTAATAAAGTTAGATGGTATCTTAATCCTCCACTGTTTAAATGTAGGGTCACCTTGAAAATTATTAGTAAACGAACCTAATGCTGGCCCCCTTTCCTTACAATCAAAGTCACAAAATTTATCTTTTTTAATCTGACCAAATTTTCTTTTTCTTTTTTTAAGTTTATATTTTCTTTTAACTAATGGGAAGTATAATGTACCACCAACCCAATCATTATAAAAGTCAAACTTTAACATTCTTAAAAATACTGCAACTGGTTCCATTACACATGAAACCCAATCTTTGATTCCTCGTGTCTGCACACCACCACAGTTCTTACAATCAAATGGTGTTACAAACTGTACGTTACATCCAGAATTATCACCAAATGGTGTTTTAATTAATGTTAATCTATATTCTTTACCTTCATCCGCACATTTTAATGGTATTAACGGTACCTTAATACAACATTTAGAGCAACATGCTGGAGTAGATGGTACACCTGCTGATGCCGCTGCTTCTACGGTAGCATCACAAGAATTGTCCCCATATACATACCCTGAAGGACAACAACTATGTGGTTCTCCACCACAAATATCTTTACATTTTTTACATAGTAGTTTACTAAATATACACCTCCATTTAATATTGATAGATAAATTAAATTGTGCACCGCAACCACAATCATCTCCGCAACCAGATCCACCTCCTCCACAGTCATCACTACCACAACATGCATACCTATAAGTTGAGTTACATAATTCAACATTTGCAGGTAAATTTATACAATAATTTAAATTTATTGATAATCCAACAGGTATTTTAATCGAACATATTGATGTGATTAAACCATTAATAATATTCAAAATACCATTTATGAAACCAACAACGATTCCAAATACTGTCAAAATTAAACATATAATACTATATAGTGGATTAAAATTAGTATCTAACCTATTCGTAGGAAATTTATTGACACCATCTCCGTTTAATATATCTTTTATACCAATAAATCCTCTAGCCTCGTCACCATTCTTACCACCAATTTTTTGCATCCTTCCGATATACTGTTTAACAGTGTACACTTTTTTCCATCTAAATGGGTAAAACTCTTCTAAGTAGTTATATTGATTAGTTAAATCATTTGCGTAGGGAGTATTATCAGTTATAGTAGATAATTGTTGGTTTATTTTAAAATCAGAACTAGTTTTTAATTCATTAATACCATATTCTCTAAAATTGAAGTTATTATTAGTATTTGGTACTAAATATTTTGCCCTTTCTCTAAGTTTTTTGTCATTAGAAGTTGCATCCATAGACACTCTAAACCTATAATCACCCTCAGTGGCGACACCTTTTATACCATCAGGTGACGGTATTAGGTTACCAAATTCGTCAGTAACCACTTTTCTTATGTTCATAGGTACTAATACCGACCAGTTACCATTATCATCAATAGAATTATCTTTAAATGTAAAATTTTCAATATTACCATCTACAGTTCTTCTTATTGATTCTATTTTACCTGGACCTGTTATAACCTCATTTAATTTACCCATTTCACGGGCAGGTTTACAGTTTTTATTTAGTGAATCTTTTTCGTCATCACTAAAGATACTCCCCATAAAGATTGCCGTAGGTATTAATTCTAAACTATCTATCGATATGTCCAATCTATTTATACCTAAACCACTACCCACATTTAAACTATCACACCAATAAGGTTCTACTCTAATTGGTATGTTTTCTGAAAATATTTGTGGTAAACTATCTAAATTACTAGATGATTTAAACTTGAATCTGTCTTTAAATAAGTTATCACTATACCCTTGATCAATTAATTCAAATGGTCGAACCGATAAAAATCCGATATCACTAACATCCATATCATAATGAAGAAAATGATCACCTACAGGTACACCAAATAATATATAATCACCCGCAGAATTAGTAGTCGTAGTATACTTATAATATTTTTCGTAAATTTCTAATGTAGTACTATCATCTAATATCTGTCTTTTCTTAGGAAAAGTACCCACAGGTGTGTGATCTAGTTTTTGTTGGTAACTAGGTAAAACGTTATACCTTATCCCATTCCTATTTTTTTGATCTGGAAATGGTTCACTATATGGATATATTGCAGACTTTACTGGATCATTTAAATCTGCGTCATCTACTGGTACAAATACCGAAACTCTTACGTTTGGTACTCCGAATCCATTATTTATAATTACCCTACCAGCAATTACACCATATTCTGCACAATAACTTTGGTATTCGTCTTTTTGTGAGATTTTTAAACTTAATATTTCTAAATGATCATAGTTCTGAGTTAAGTCAACATTAACTTTTAAATATCCATTATCTTCGCCTGGTGTTGTCCTAATTCTATATGATTTAGACATAAAAATTTCACTTTTTTACTTTTTTATTTTTTGTTTTCAAAAATTTCAATGTCGTCAAATTCTACTTTAACTTCATCTTTAACTTCATTTTTAACTTTTTGAACTACTTCTTTTTCTTTTTTTACTTCATCAACATAACTTACGCTTTGTTCGAATTGTCTTTCTCTTTTCTTAATTTCTCTATCATGTCTAAATTTAGCATAACTATTTAATACGTTAATAAAAAATCCTTTAAATTTTTTAGTGACTTTAGGTAAATGTTTTGGGAAAAAGAAATTCATAAAAATTTGACCTAATAATACTAAAATTATAAATGGTATCGCAATTGTCACTACAACAAACGCAATTAATTTAAAAAAGAAATTACCACTATAATCTCCTTCCTGAATAGATTTTGGTATTAGGTTTATTTCTAAATTATCTTCACCTGGTAATTTTCTTTTATTACTTTTTTCTTTACATGTTTTACATTCCATATCTTATTTTTTTATTAAAACTAACTATTTTTTTAAAAAAGTAATTATTATGATGTAGAAATTGTCACTTTTATGTCTTTATTAGGGTATTTAATTTCAAACATACCATTAGGTTGTCCGAATAAAGTATATTTACCTAATAAGTCTACCTGTCTAGTAGTCTCATCAATATAAGGTTGGGCAATTTCATTTAACGAATATTTACCGTTTTCATTAACTTTATTAAATACTCTTAAATCTGTGACATTTAATACACCACCAACATTATTTATATTTTCAATAAGTTGTGAAACATATATATTGTCACCCATATCCCATTTATTTATATCAAAATAATCTGTGATACTACTAATGACACCTGAAATGATATCACCTTTAGGTATTGATTTTTCTGCAAAAATATCTACCTCAAAACCTAAATTAATGACTCTACCATTTTTAACTGTTACATAGTCATTAATCATTCTATAATCCGCCAAATACTCTGCGATATTCTGTTTTAATGTGGACGTAGCCTCAGTAGTTAATTTAGAGTTTGAGTCTAATGCCAAAATTGATACGTTGATTTTATTTCTCTCCTCCCATACACCAGTTCTAAATGGTACACCAAATTTACCTGGCATTAATGGTATTCTCGATTGATAATCTTTGATAGTGACGCATCTGTCTTGTGCGGAAAAATTATATCTAACTAAGTTTCTTACTTCATCAATAGATGGTTCTTCTTTCCCACCCAATGCAGGTATCGGATTGTTAACCGATATACTATTTCTTATAATTCTATTTATATCTGATGAGTCACCATTAATTACTACATTTATGGTACCCAAAGTATTAATGATATTTACACCAATGTTACTATCTTCTCCACCACCTATTCTATATCTAACATAGATAGTGTTATCCGTAGGTGGTATTTGACCCAAAGATAAGTTATTAACTGTTTTACCAATTCTTTCTATTTGTCCTCTACATCCAACGAAATCGTTTAATTCTGACACATCGGCATCACCTGCACCAAATATAATTTTACAGAAACCATTATCTGTATATTCTTTAATAAATCTACGAGGTGCGTTTAACCATTTACCTACTGCGATACCCTCTCTATCTGATATCGTATTGTCATCAACAACATAAACTTCCGCCTGTGCCAATGCAGGTACCTCATACCAACTTATATCGAAATCGCTGAACTCTTCCTCTGTTGGTTGGTTAACTAAATTAGTACCTTCTTTTGTTATAATATTTTCTATTGATAGTACGTTGTCTTCAGGTAAAATAATTTCAAAAAATGGTCGGTAATCACTTCTACTTAATGTTCTTTTATAAGTTTTTGTGATACCGTTTAACATTATTTCTCTTTTAGTAAGAGTGTAATTTTGAATTATTCCACTTCCATCTATGTTTGGCACTACTAATCTATTTGGTATTCCTCCAGTTGTAAAAGGGGATGAAAAATCACAATCTTCCATCATTTCGAATACTTTACCCGCACCTGTGGCTTGTGAACCTTTTAAAATTTTAGGTGCATAACTAATATCAAATGTATCACCTTTAACTGGAATGTTAGTTACTGTCCAGTCAACTATTGTTATACTCGGTCTTTTTCCTGGTATATTTAATCCAAAAGTTCTAGCCAACTCTAAAAGTGATGATCTTTCCTGTGCGTAACTGATTTGTGTCTCATTAAACATTCTATCAGTATGGAATGATAACATATCACCAACCGCAGCGTTTAATTCCAATAACATCATACCTACAGATGCATCATTAAAATCTGAGAATATTTCTGGATAATATTTTTGTATGAACTCTATTAACTGTTGTCTAACATCTGAGAAGTTCCTAGCATTGTAATCTATTTTTTTAGCCATATTTAAAATGTTAATGTAATTGTATCTGTACTTGTGAAAGTCCCTTCAGTAACTGTATAGGTTAATTCCACAATAATTAATTCTTCGATGGTATCATTTCTAAACGATATATCGTTAATCAATAAATTAGGTATAAACCTAATTATTGTTTGATTCAAATTATCCTTAATTTGTTCCTGTGTTATTTCATCATTGGGTTCAAAGATGAATTTTTTAAGGTCACTACCGAATTCTGGTAGGTATAACCTTTCACCCTTATTAGTTAACAATAAATGTAATAAGTCCGCCCTAATAGCATCCTTATCAGTTTTATTCATTTTAAAATAGAAACCATTGTCACTATCTCTAAAAGGGAAATCAATATTTATATAATTAGTCTTAGCCATTCTCTATATAAATATTGTACTATAAATTTTTTGAAAAGAAATGGTAAAATATTAAAAATTTTATTTACACTCAACTTTCATATTAAATACTGTTCTATCCAATGGTGAGAATACTAATATGTTAATTGGCATTTCTTTTTGTTCTTTTGTAATAGTAAATGATGAATTTTTTTTCATAATATTATCATATCCCGCACGAACAGATTTATATTTTTCAACATAGACAGGTATATTTTCTAATTTTGTACTATCAATATCTATATTTTTAATTTCATCAGTAACTTTTTTGGCTTGTGTGTCACCACCTTTAAAAATAGAATCAACTTTAAGTTTTCCACCTACAGAACCAATTGCAGCGTTAATACTTTCGATTAATCCTTCTTTTTCTTTGTAATACATTAGTTCACCCACAAAATTTCTAGACATATTATTTATTGAACTTATGTCCTCATCATTTTTTACTTTAATATTATGTAGTTGACTCTTCGACTGTATATACAACATTTTCTTTTTTTCTTCTAAACTTAAGGCAACGTTTTTATATTCCCCATTCCAAACATCACCCATAAATCCACTAAAGAATTCTTGATCACCGTATTTAACATAAAATGCATCAGGTACCACTAATGAATCAAATGAAACTGTTAAAGTATCACCCTCTCCAACAGGAAAAGTACTATTAACTGCCGCTGCTACGAAATTATTAGTTTTAACACCTCTTCCACCTTTAGTTTCCGCGTTATAATTACATTTTAATGGTGGGGGTGGAGTTGCCTTACAGTTACATCCAGGAACAATTCTTATTGGTTTATCTTTAGGACAAACACATTCACCTTTATCATTTTTCACTAAATCACCTGTACACTCACATTCTTTTTTATCTACATTATATACTGTACATTCAGGGCAATTTGGACAACTACAATCATCTAATACAGGTATTTTACCTGCCGCATCACAATAACACTTATCGTTTATTGTAAATGTACCTTCTTTACATTTACAATTTCCGTCTTTGTCTTTTTCCATACATTTAGGGCAAGGACATCCACAATTCTCATCAGGTGCCTTCTTACCTTCTTTATCACAATAACATTTACCGTCAGAACCTTTAATTAAACCTTCTTTACACTCACATTCACCATCTTCAACCAATCTTTCCATACAATTAGGACATGGTTCTTTATCTTTTTTTCTACATTCACATCCTTCTTTAACATAATTAGGAGGACATTCACATTGTTTTGTTTCTTCGTTATATGTCATACCTTCAGGACACGTACATTTACCACTTTCGTCCTTTGTCATACAAGGATCTGGACATGGTTCTTTTAGTGTATAACATACTTTTGCAGTAACCGCAACTATTTGTCCAGGATTAAGTTTACGTGACGCAATGTCTGTTTTCCAATTCTCATCAACATTGTCTTTAGTATATAAACTACCACCATCTTCGTATACAGGTACTGTTGTTGGATCAATTTTAATTCCATATTTTTTACCTTCCTTATTTAAAGCATCGACAATACCATTATATAAATTAACCGCCCTATTCTTTGCCAATTTTTGGTTGGTGCCTTGATTACCAGGATATTTTGCCAATTTTTTACCAGTGAATGGTTTGAATTCAAATTCTGTACATACACCACCATAATCACGATCAGGTAAGACTGACCAATTTTTACAGTAATCATTAGCAAATTGTGGTTCTACCGCACCACCATAATAATTACTAGCAAATCCTTGAAGAGTGATTTCTCTGATATACATAGTACCACTATCTAAACCTTTTTTATATTCTGGATTAGAATTAATAACATTTCTTACTTCAGTTAAAAAATTATCTACTGCTGCAGATCCTTTCGGTACATTTACCACAAATCTACCAGTGGCTTTTATTTTAAAACATTCATTTTTATCTGGTAATATCGGTTCTCCCTTTTTACCTTCCACTTCACCAGTACCTTTAGAGTCTTCTTTGGTTTTTGATTCTTCTCCTTTGTTTTCGGAAGGTTTTTCCGCAGTATTTTTTGTGGGTTCGTCACCTTCTGGATCAGCACTCGTACTTACTTCAGTAATAGGTGTACCTTTCTCGTACACCATTAAATTTTTTATCCTATCTAATTCTTCAAATAAATTTCTCATACTATTAACCAATTTTTTTGGCAGTTAAAAAAATATATACTATATTTGTTATATAAATACTTAACAACTATGAAAAAAATACTTTTCACCCTTTTATTTTTAAATAGTATTTTATGTTTTTCTCAGAAAAATTTTACTATGGCTGAGTTTAATTTAATCACAGATAATGGTCAAAAATGGAATAATAATATTAAGATTTTCATTTATGGAGACTGTAGTTTTAGTGATTCAGTAACAATTGTAAAGACAATCACTGAGTTCAATTCTATTTTAGAGACAGTTCAAATAGAGTTGGTTGATGATATATCATTATCAAATACTGTAATGTATTTTACAACTGATAATGATTTTATTAAACTTTTCCCTTGGAGTGAGAAGGATGTTAAAAATTCTACAGGTATAACTTATACTAATGTTGCTGGTAAAAAAATTACTAAGGTTAGATTACATATTGATATTACTGAATGTAGAAAATACTCATGTATGCCCATAACTATTAGGCACGAAATGTTCCATATTTTAGGTTTTGGTCATATAGAAAATGAAAAAAATACTATACTTAAAAGTCGTAGTGAAGAGTTTAGTGAAAGGGATAAGGAAATGATTTCTTTATTATATAAAAAATAAAAGTCGGATTTCTCCGACTTTTTTTAGTTTAAGTTTTTTGTACCTTTTAAATGTTTAGGTTCATAGGGACAGTGTTTACAACCACTACCACAACAACTTCCTCTTCGTTTATGGTATTCTTCAGTCATGACTATCCTTCCTTGATTATCATAATAGAATTCATCTGGTTGTAATTTAGGTCCGAACTCTCTAACATATAATTGTTGTACCCAATCTTTAGATGCGCCTACATTCATAATTACACTATTTCACATGCTCCCCCAGCACAAGCAACTTCGCCAGAAAGGTTAGTATTATCCTGTAGTTCAATAACTTTAGTTAAATCTAAGTTACTTAAAGACTTCATCATTTTTTCATAAGTTTGTTCATCACAATCCTCAAAAGGTGCTTGTTGGTACGTCCCCCCATTATATGGTAATACTGATAATCCATTATAGAATTTTCTGTTTTCCCACATCCATTCACCAGCGTATTCCCACTCATCTTCTTTCAAAGAAATTGTTGCGGATACATTATGACTATTTTGTCCACTTCTATGTCCTGGTTTAATCCACTCTTGAGATACTTTTTTTACTCTTTCTAATAAATCAAAAGAGGATTCGTATCTTAAAATAGATCCTTCAGGTGATTTTTGTGGTATAGAAATAACTGCAGTATCGTGAGGTCTGAATATTTCATCCTCTATTAATTCAGGATGATTAACAGACAAATAAGTATAAATAGCCTCATTTTTTCCAACTCTAATTCTTCTAACATAATAGTCATTATGCCAAGCGTGAATGCCTGATGAAGTACCTAAAACTAAAGATGATGTACCTGAAGGTTTTACTGTTGTAGTTCTAGCCGCATTATTAATACCAATTAATTTTGCAACTCTTTCGTTTTCTTCTTTTACTGCCTTTGCCGCTAATTTCATATCATAGCCTAAAACTACTCCAGAACCAATACCTGTCATACCGACACCAATCAATGCGTCTTTCTCTGTAGTTCTTTTCCAAACATCTCTTAGGTAATGGAAGTCAGTATAACCAGCCTGTAGTGTACCAATAAATGCGGCACCCTTAACTCTGATTTCAAAATCTTCTTGAGATTCAATATCTGAAGCATTTACCTCACATAAATTACAGAATTGATATGGTCTCAAACCAATCTCACAACAAGGGTTAGTACCCCAATCTTTATCGTTAGATAAGTAAATTCCTGGTTCACCTGCTCCTGATAATTCAATTCTCTTCCACAAGTCTAAGAAAAATTCTTTTGTAATTTTGTGTCTAAGTAATACTGCTGAGTTATTCGCCCTTCCTCTTTGTGGATTCAATTCCCACCAGTTACCTGATTTACACGAAATCATCTCATTATCATCCGCACTAAATAAACTAATTAATGCTGCTCTTCTAATACCACCAGCCAATACCGCATCTGCAATATGACAAACTATATCGTGAACCTCAATAGATGATAATTTTTCACCATCAGATTTAGCATCTAATACTTTTTTAATATTGTGAATACAATCTTTTAACGGTTGTGGTCCAGGTGCCTTTCCACCTGATGTTACTAATAATGCCCCTTTTTGTCTAATATCTGAAAAATCAAATACTGGCGTCGATGACTTTATACCAAAATAAGATTCCACTAACATCTTAATTGCATCTGCCCATCCTTCAATAGAGTCACTAATTAAGTATCTTCTATTTCTATTAGGGTTTGGTTTTTTAATGTCAGGTAATGCCTCAACATGATGTTTTTGTACTGAGAACCCTACACCTGTACCACCTAAAAGTAAAAACATAGTTTCTGAAAATGCGTCCACATGATCAATAGGTAAATATGCACAATTATATACTCTGTTAGGTGATATTTCTATAGGTTTACCACCGAACTGTAAACTTCTCATTGATGGTAATATTTTTTTGTCATACACCAATTGATAAACCCCTTCAATTTCATCTTTAATATGAGGGTATTTTTTTTGATGCATTTCTTTATTTCTTGTAACTAACTCTTCCCAAGTCTCTCTTCTATTTTCAGTAGGTAGATATTTTGCATATTTCATATATACCGTAATGTCTGATAGAATTTTGTTTGATAACTCCATTTTTTATTTTATTTTTTTTATTATTTATTAGGGTGTTTGTTTCCATAATGGTTTATTAGATAAACCATTCATTTTATTAATTTATAAATCAGTTATTAGTCATTGGTATATTCCTTTTATTTTGAATTGTACTCGCTATAAAATCGGAATCTTTCCTTTTCTGTCCCTTTTCATGTTGTAAAAGTGTGACATCTGTACTTTCACTAGTATCTATATTTAAAGTACCATTATCAAAAACTATGTCTGTAAAAACAACACCATCTCTACCAAATCTAGATTTAAGAACTGCTAATGTAGCCCTACCTTCTTCTTTCTGATCCAACGTCTTCGCTACGGATAAAATAAAATGCCCTATTTGTCCTTTCTTAATTGATCCACCCATCATATTTGCCTCAACTAAGTCTGCACCAATCGCACTACGATTACCTTGTACTGCAGTCCACCCAGCAATGTCTAATTCAGACAACATTGTTTCAAATTGTCTCATAACATTACCTTCACCACTAAACTCATCTTTAAATTGTTTAGTAGGTTGTACACAATCAATGTAATCTAAAAATACGATATCAGGTTTAATACCAGAAGAAATTAATTTTCTAAGATATTGTTTAATATGAGGTACAGTTGTACCATCACTAGACATTTTCTTTAAAATTAAATTACCTTCTTGATTTTGGAATCTAGGGATGATTTCTTGAACTTCCTCTCTTCTATCACCTAATTCATTTAAATCAATACCAGTGAAACAAGTTAAGTGTTTTCTTTGAATAACTTTAACATTATCCTCAAAAAATATTTGAACTACGTTCTTTCCATCCAAATATGCGGTGTTAGCCATTCTCGTCATAATGGTTGTTTTACCAACACCAAATGCTGCCAATATTACACCTAATTCTCCCTTAGATAATCCACCACCCATAAGATTATCAATTCCTACTAAACCTGTCGGTATAGGGTTTCTAAAATCATCCGATAGCACATCTTCAATAGCGTGAAACATATCAACACCTTCGTCTTTCTCAGTACCAACCGTTATAGCCCGTTTTACTAATTCTTCACACTCTTCATATCTATCAAAATCTCCATTATCTAAAATCTTTTGGATTTTTTGTGTAGCCTTCTTAAGTTCTTGTTGTTTGCAGAACTTAATGGCAACGTCTTGGGTGTGTAAACAGTCTTTATTGTCAGATTCTTTTACTTCTTTAATTAATTCAACTGCCGATTCTCTCGCTATTTCTCTACGGACTTGTGTTTTAATTAGATTAAAGATAGTTTCATAAGAAGGTATTGTTTCATACTTTTCATAGTAATCTTTCAAACTAGCCACAATTAGTCTCATATACTCATTATCAAAATAGTTTGGATCAACTATTGAGATGATGCTTTCTGAAAATTTATGATCTTCAACTAATTGTTTAACTAACTTTATTTGAAAACTATAGCCTAAATAGCCTAAGTTAATACTCTCATTTTTCGCCATTCTTATATCTGATTTTAGTTATTAATAAATATGCCATCTAAGTTATAACCGCAGTAATTTTTTGTATAATTTTTCATACTTAACCCATGTTGCAAATAATCGATGATTCTTGGAATAATTTTTCTTATGTCTACGTCATATCTCACGTTTGGTGGGTAATCGTTACCACTAAAAATTCTTTCACATATAACTCTGTCTTTCACTTTTAATTGTAAAGTAAAGAAGTCTTCGTTTTCATATATGTCAACCTTTTCAGTTTCCTCTGCCGTAGTATAGAAGTTATAATACTTTTCCATATAATCATATGTATTATTTTTAAAATGTTCTTTTATAACATCTACTACACTATCTATAGTTTCTTTTATTTCGTAAGATAATAGAGAGTCTCTATTGAAATTTTTAACATTAAAATTTCTACCTACGATTGGGTTTCCGTTAATCATAAATAAAAATTCATACGGATAACTTTGATAACTTTTTTTCATTTCTTTATTCATAATTTTGACTGTAATAACTTTTTTCTTTCTTTATTATCGATAGGAATGGTTGTAAAAAATTTATATACCCATCTCTACCTCCAGGTATTGCCATCATTAACCCATCTTCTAACATCATTTTTATTACATTTTTTACTTCCCTTCCTTCAGGATCTATTGGGGTGTTAAAAACGTTATCTAATTCTGTTTTAGTTGTTTCTGTTAATAAGGGATTACCTAGATTTATAATTCTTTCATTTATTTCAAAAATCTTATCTTTTTGAGAACCTTTGGTAACTCTATTTAGTATGTTATCAAGTGATTTCAATCTATTTTTTCTTTCATTTTGTATACTTACAATTTTACTAAAAATATATTCTAAAGTCAAAGTTTTTTCCTTAATTTCTGGAAAAAAATTAACTAAAGTTTTTTCACTGATACCTTGTATACCTTTGATATTGTCACTAGTATCACCAGTAATGATTTTTATTAATTTAAGATTTGTTGGGTGGTGATTAAAATATGTTAAATAATTGTCCTGTGTGACAATCCTTTTTAGATTAATTACATATACACCAACCCTTTCACCTATTAGTTGACATAAATCTCTATCATTACTCATTATAACCACTTTCTCATCTTCAGACATATTTTGAACATAGTGTCCGATACAATCATCGGCTTCTGTAATTTCATCTCTATATTGTCGTATGAATAGTTCTTCACAATAAGCAATAACCCTTTCTTTTTGTAGATATAATTCTAAATCAGAAGGTGGTTGTTCATTATAGAAATCTTTATCTCTATTAGATTTATATTCTTTGTAGATATCATATCTCAATCTACCACTGAATTGTCCATCCCAAAAAACATACACTCTATCAAATTTATACTCGTTTAACATTTTTCTAACCATAGTTAGGAATTGAAAAATCCCACCTATATGGGTATCTTTATAATAAAGATCCTTAGCCCCATGATAGGCGGTTTTAATCAACGAGTCACCATCAACAACAAGTGTTTTTTTAAATTTTTTCTTTTTTTCTGGGAATTTCACACATTCTTTATTGAAGGTTCAACAATCAATCGTCAGAATAATCTACAGGAGATTCAATTACGTTGTCTTCAACTACATCAAAAGATGTGTCATCAAATACACCATCAAATACTTCTGCCCAATAATCTTTATTCTCAGATTTGTATTTATCAATGTCTTTTTTATCATCTTCAATGAAACCGTGTGTGGTTGCAAGTATTTTGTTATCTGCGTAACCTAAACCATTCATATGGTTCTTATGGATACCCACTTTAGTTCTAATTGCGAAATTAACTTTTCTACCCTTATTAGTCGCAGAAAGTTTAGATACTCCAGAACTCTTTTGATTTCCAAACAAAAATACTAATGCACATGATAGGTAAATAGAATTACCACCTTTAGGTGCAATTGTTGGTTGTCCAAATGGATTATCAGGTAAAGCAACCCACGGTTGGTTTACGAAAACCATAGTATTGGTGTATGGATAACTTTCTTTTCTTGAAGATGTTATCCTTTGTGCCAATCCCATACCCCATTTTTCAGATATAACTCTCGCAGTATGTTGGTTACCACCTTTACCGTCAAAACTCATTTGACAAGGTATCGTACCAATAGAATCCCACAAAAACACAATGTCGTGTGGAATTTCACCATTTTTTTGTGCGTCTAATACTTCGGTTACATAATCAAACGCTTGTTCGATATAATCAAATCCTAACTTATAAAGTAAGAATCCGTCCCAGTATGCAGAAACTTCTCCTGTCTCTTCGTCAACTTCTTCAATGTATTCAGTTTCTAAACCCATTTGTTTAGCGTGTTCAAAACTAAATTTTTGTTCTGTTATGATGAAAACAGGTAGAATATTTTTTTTCTGCGCATCTACCGCAGTCTGTAAAAGTGCAGTTGTTTTTCCAGTGTCTGAATGACCTAGAAGCATATTAATCTGACCCATAGCAGGTCCTGGTAGACCAGTCGCCTTCTGAAAGGCTTCCCCTAGATCAAAGTACCTTTGTTCTTTGTACTTTTCACTAGAGGAAAACTTCTTTCTTATAGACGAAAAATCAGATGCTTTTTTCTTTAGTGGTTGTTTCGCCATATTATATATTAAAACGGTAATTCGTCATCATCACTATCTAATGAAGTTACTCCAAAATCAGTATCTTCATCTTCACTATCATATTCAGATTCAAATGACTTAGAAGTTTCAGTTCTCATCATATTGATTTCATCAGTTAAAGACGCAGTTTCTTTTTCTTCTTTGTCTTCTTCTGCAACGAACTTCTTCTGTTCCGAATCCCAAATAGGTGTTTTATTAGTAGCCACAATTTCTAAATACTCTTGAGACTTTTTAGAATAAACATCTCTGTGTGTTTCATCGTTGTTAAACCAATCATTCGCCTTTTCTTTATCCTTAGTAAGGATAGATGAATCGTCAGCCATAATAGAATTTACAACACTAAAATTTTTGTCATTTCTACCTGTAGTGATGATAATATCTCTACCTTCTCTAGGATCAGTAATATCACCTTTTAATTTAAATAAAGGAATGATTTTATCCATAATACCGTCACCAGTATATTTGTGCTTAAATCTCCAAAATTTAACTCCGTGATCTTCATTCTCTCTATCAATACCTTTAACTACATAGAATTTTCTAGGTATGAAGTCTTTCGCCAATTTCTTAGCCTTTTCTGAACCATCTTCATATAAGGCGTCTTTAGCCTCACATAGTGGACAGTGTTCACCATCGTTTAAATGGTTACAATAAATTTTATCCCAATTACCATTAACTAATTTTTCATGATAATAAACCTCCGTAAATGGAGAACTACCATCTTTTGTAGGTAAGATTCGGAATGTTTTTGTGTGGGATTTTACCCCTTTAGGTAGTTTCTCACTGAAGTACTTTTTAAGTCTGTCTTCATTAGAGAGTTTTTTACCACTTTTCGCTGGCTCAGTGTTTTTTTCGTACTGAGACAGAATTGCATCTAAAGTATTACTCATTGTATAAAAATTTTAAATTATATACAAATATACTAAAGATATTCCTAAAAGTCAATAAAAATCGGGGTTTTTAGTTATTTTCTTCGTCTTTTGTGAATTGGAAAGATTTTCTAATATCTTTTTCGTTGTAGTTATCAACATCACTCTGTTTAAGGACAAACTCTTCTTCGTCTTCGGTTGCCTCATAACCTTCTTTGTCTTTCCAGAAATCAGTTAATTTAATACTATATGGGAATGAGTCCATAGATCTCATCTCTAATCTTTCTACAGGTGTTGGATTTCTTTTTTCAATTTGTTTTTCTAACTCATCGATTTTATTAATCACATTATCCATACCAGAAACTTGATTTTCTAATTCAGATAATTTACCCAACAACTCATCCATTTTACTACTCATGCCTTCTACAGAAGATTTAGTCGCTTCAGTTTTGTCTACGATATCAGTCACATCTATTTCAACAGATTCTTCACCAGTTTCTGTACTAGCCGTAGGAGTTTCAGTTGCAGTTTCATCCGCATCAACATCTTCTACTTCCGCATCATCTGCCAATGGATCAGTTTCAGGTGTTTCTCCACCTGCTTCAGGTGCAGTTTCCGCACCAGCTTCAGGTGCAGTTTCATCACCACCTAACGACATGAAAGGATCATCACCTTCTGTATCTTCATCACCCGCAGGATCCTGCTCTGTAATGTATTTATCATCTGTAAGAAGTGTACCGTTCACATCTTTTTCATTTTCAGGTACATAAAATGTGTACTCCAATAATTGTTTATATCTTTTTAATTCCTCAGAAAGTACTTTTTTGTTCATATCACATTATTAGTTGTCTACCGTCATTAGTTTTATATATCTTATTCACTCTCTCTACAATTTCTTTTCCATCATTAATAAGACATTCTTCTCCAACACAATCTTCTTTTTTTGCGTTGTTATCATTTAAAAAATCGTTAAGTGACTTTTCTAAATTATCGTTTTTTTTAGTATCTCTATTTGTTTCCATAATACTTTTATTATATAAATATTCTAATATTAAGAAAAATGTTTTTTTATGTCGATAATTTTTAATTCATCGTTTTTAACTATTATCATTTTGTTTTGATAATCGTCCCAATTTATTTTAACATTTTTATAATCTAGATTACCAACTTCGTGTTCACTTATTTTTTCTATTAACTTATTTAATGCATTAATAGTATAAAAACACTCTCCCTTTTTGTGGACTATTATTGTTGGTGGGAAAAATGAAGATGTTTCCACTTTTTGATCTTGTTCAACCTTAACCATAAAGGTTAAAATATTTTTATTTAATTCTTCAAAATTATATTGAAATATGTTTTTTTCTTTGATTCCAAATCTTTTATATAAATAATTTTTAAAACTTTCTAATTTATCCTGATATACAAAAGATGCTAATGTTATATTTTTACCGCTCGTCTCCATTTCCATAAATGTAAGGGACATATCTATTTTTATTTTTTAGTTTGTATATTAAATCCTTACATTTATTAAATATCTTATGATCTACCAAAGTAATATCATTTATCCTTTTAATTCTACTTATTATCTTATCTTTTTTATTTTCGAAATATTCTAAAACATTTAAATCTATGCCAAATATTATATTTTCACTGTATATGTAAACCATACCGTTTTCTGTAAAATAAATTACTGGTGAACTAAGAGACAATATTTTTTTTATTATTCTATAATTTACTCTTTTACTACCATAGAGTATATCTAAAAAAACATAAGGGATGTTTTCACCAAATTTATCAAAACAATATTCTTTAAATTGTTCAAAATCACTTTCAAAATCAGATTTTCTTTCTGTTTGATCAAAAGTCCAAAATAGGTTATTACTTATATTTTTATGAATTATAGATATTCCTTCACCTAACAATTCTTTAGATAATTTTCTACCAATTATAAGTGTTGGTAATCCTTTATTAATAGATTCTAAATCATCACACACATTGAAATTATCAACGTTTAATTTAGTCTTAGTTACTATATTACCTATATTCATAATACAAATATAGTGATTTTTTTTTAAAAAGTTAAGTTTTATGCTGGTTTAAAGTAATCTATTAACGGTTGACCGTCTTTACCAACAAAAATTGTAAGTACATTTTGGAATGTCTCTATTGATTTTTCAGATTCAGGTGGCGAGAATTGGTGAGCAGTGTCAAGACATTTTTTATATGTTGCCAAAGTACCGTTATTTTTTTGTGATGTGTAAAAATAAGAAGTTTGTGGATTATTACCTTTTAAACCTTTAAAGTATTTCCATTGTACAATAGAAGTCTGTATTGCACTGTTAACACTATCACTTAACCTAAATGGAGTTATTATTGAAACTTCCCCACTTTTATTAAATTCTTCATACAATTCAAAGTATTGTTTTCTTCCAACAATATAAAGGAAACCTCTAGGTCTAAATCTATATGCATCACCATCAAAAATATTATAATAATCTAATACTTTTATTTGTGATTCATCCTCTTTTTTTAATTTAGTTAAGGCTTCATTTAATAGTTTTATTTTTTCCGCTTCTGATGGTATTGACGGATTAAAAGTTTTTATCTTTTCATTAATTTCTTTTTTCTTAGCCTCTATGTTGTCGTTTTCTTTATATTCGTTTAGTGTTGGATTTCCAGCAATTTGATAGGCTTTTTGATTGTCTAAACCTGTGGTTGCGGTTGGGGTTGATGCTAAAATACCTAATCCAGTAACACTATTATAATATCTAGTTTGTCCAGATGCTATTGGATCATTAGATGGGAATTTAACTACATGTTCTTCCTTTTTAGGATCGTCCCAAGGCATTTCTTTATTTAAAAAGTTTTCTGAATTTGCTAACATTGCAGATAACAACATAGTAACCTGAGTATTTTTTATAATTTGATTACTTTTAAATTCTTGCGTTAATGAACTTATTAGTGAAGTTAATTCCGCATCAGTATAGTTTGTAACTCCTAAATTTCTGAAATTAATTAAACCTCCATTTGTAAAATTAGTATCAAAATCAAAATCATCCCCACCTTCAATATCTTCCCTTACGCCAAATCCTGAAACAGTAGTTAAATTAGTAAATTCTATTTTAGGTACGTCACTTATTTCATTTAAATCTATATCTAAGTCAGCAGTAATTTCTGTGTTTGGTGCAGAAATAAACTTTGATTGCCTTACACCTTCAAAATTAGTTGTCATATGGTTTGGGCTAATGTTATGGCTAACACTAGTTATTAAATAAGCCCCATTAAAAAATGGTACGTTTTGTAAGTCAAAATACATTAATGGTTGTATATTCATACAACCCATAGAGTCAACTTTACAGGTATATGACCTAGTTTTAAATAATCTAAGCAAATCAGTTCCTACATATGTTTTTTGTGTACCACCTCGTTTATCCACTAAATCTGATAAAGCCTTAAAATACTCACCAGTTTCTCTATGTTCTTGTTGACTTAAGGAAACATTTTTGAAAATTGTTTGGTTTTGTGCACCAAATGCAACTCTAAAGGCGACTAAAGAATTTTGTCCATTATTAATTATGTCTGGAGGTGAGTCATTTTTACTAGTTGGATCATTAGGATTCGGAAAACTATAACCATCATTAGCAAAAAAGTTATTATTTCTTTCTTTAATATCTAAAGCCTGTGACGCTCCTCCGATATATATACAACAAAATATTGGTCCTTGAGATTTATTACTATCTAATGTTGTTTGTGGTTTAAATATTTTAGCAACCTCAACACCACTTTTATAATTAATGTAAGTTGGTAATATTTGGAAAAGGAAATTACTATCTCTTAAAAGTTTGGACATAAAGAAATAAACACTAGTATCTAAATTACTACCTAAAGTTAAAAAACTTTTTAAATTAAATGTTGCCTTATCACCTATATCATTCCAACCTCTATCAATAAATTTAAAATAGTCAATTAATGGTGTTTCAGAATTTCCACCACAAATATTAAATCCTTTTCTATCTGAACCAACCCATTTACTATTTATGTTTTTAAAATAATTATATAATTGTAATTTTAACTTTACTGTACTTTTATTTTCACTTTGTTTTACTTCTTCAGTATTCGTACTATTTCCATTTTGATTTGTCTGTTCTTGTTTAGTAAACGATTCTTTAAAACTTTTTATATATTCTTTAATACTATTGTTAGAAATTTTTAAACCTACAGGAACATTTTTGTTATTAAATATGTCTGGGTTTAATATAATCATATTAGTTGTTTCTTTAAGTGTACTTAAAATATATGATTTTGATGAGTTAACATCGTTGGTACTACCACTTACCGAGTTTAACGTTGATACTAACGTATTAACATTCTTTTCAAAGGTACCATTAAACGTATTATTAAAATTTTGATTATCTACCCAATTTTTAAACGCATTTATAAATGTTATTTTTGTAGATATAGGTAAAGTTTTTAAATTTTCTTCTATAGATTTTTGTTTAGTATTATACCCTATTTTAGATAAGTATTCATCTTTTGGAGTTATAAATTCTGAGTAATCTTTTCCGTTACTAATAACATTTACTAATGGATCTAAAGATTCCCCATATCTCCACAATATACTACCAATAAAATAGATATACATTTTAGGTAGATTTACAATTCTTGCACCAACAAAATTATTACCAGAAAAAACTGAATTCAAAAATCCTTCTTTAAAATCTCTGAAAGGGAATGTAGATAATAATAGATATGCCCTACTATAATTACTTAATTGTTGTTTATAAAAAGGACTATCAGTTATTAAATCCTCAAATGCATTCGCAGTTTTACTTTTAAAATTAGATATATTAATATATTTACTACCATATGTACCACCAGAAGGGTTATAATCCTCTAGTATTGTTTTGTTTAAGTCTCCAGTAATATCCCCACTTGATTTTAGTAAGTTTTTACATACTTCTAAATCCCAAACATTAAACGAATTATATGTCGTTAAATTATTAGACTTGCTATAAAAGTTTTTGTAGAATAAAGGTCCTGTTTCTTTTCTGTTTATACCATTTCCATTTTTTTCATCTGTTAAATTACCATAGAGTGAATCTTCCCTTATTTCTTTAAATAAGTTTTTAGAATTATTAATAATTCCGTTAACATCAAAAAGAACATATTCTGTTTCTGAATTATATTTACCACTAATATTAAATCCATCTATTTTTGGTAGTACAGTATCTTCTTTTAAAAGAAGTAAATCTTTATCATTAATAACATTATCTTTATAAAAATTTGTATTTTCATAGACACTACTATCTCTATCCATTTCATTCAACAAATTAGTTATAATGTCTCTAACATTTTTTGAATATATGGTTCTATTG
>Ga0164292_10000341_pt1 | contig 35542 bp, 38 predicted proteins | sample GEODES117metaG_FD_111486 | JGI IMG/M metagenome (GOLD analysis project Ga0164292, IMG submission 111486) | Eutrophic lake water microbial communities from Lake Mendota, Wisconsin, USA - GEODES117 metaG | ecosystem: Environmental > Aquatic > Freshwater > Lake | place: USA: Lake Mendota...
CAGACATGGAGCAATTTATTGCAGAATGGAAATCTCTATAGGATTCAAAGACAGGAGAACGAGGTATATATAATGTGGCCGCAGCTCAAGCCCAAGCAGCCAAGTATGGAAGAAGAGATCCAGATATACACTATGGAACTAACCCGTGCTCAGAGATTATCTTACGTCCTTACCAGTTTTGTAACCTTTCAGAAGTCGTACTACGTGAAAATGATACAAAGAAAGATATTGAACGTAAGGTTGAGCTTGCAACTATTCTTGGAACGTGGCAGTCAACGCTTACAGACTTTAAATATCTTCGCAAGATCTGGAAAGACAATACAGAAGAAGAACGCCTGCTAGGTGTTTCTTTAACTGGACAATTTGGACACAAGTTTATGTCAGGCAAAGAAGATCTTGTTTCACTAGAATCTTTCTTGATGACTCTTAGAGAATCAGCAAGAGCAAAGAATAAAGATGAAGCTGAAAAGATTGGGATTCCTGAGTCTGCCGCTATTACATGCGTAAAGCCATCAGGAACAGTATCTCAATTGGTTGGGGTATCTTCAGGAATGCATGCTTGGCATTCTCCATATTATATTCGTACAGTTCGTGGAGCAAAAGGAGATCCAATCTCTACATTTTTAAAGGAAGTCGGAATTCCAGTAGAAGATGATGTTATGAAGCCAAACGATACATACGTATTTTCATTCCCAATTAAAGCACCAGAAGGTGCAATTGTTAGAAACGATCTTACTGCTATTGAGCACTTAAACATTTGGTTAGTTTACCAACGTGCATGGTGTGAGCACAAGCCTTCAATTACAGTTTCTGTAAAAGAAGATGAATGGATGGAAGTCGGTGCTTGGGTGTATAAGCATTTCGATGAGGTATCTGGAATTTCATTCCTACCGCATTCAGATCACTCATACAAGCAGGCTCCGTACCAAGAAGTATCAAAGGAAGAATACGATGCTCTTGTTTTAAAGATGCCAAAGGATATTCGCTGGGAAGACTTGTCTTTCTACGAGACAGAAGATGGCACATCTACTAATGCTACGCTTGCATGTAGTTCAGACGGAAATTGTGAGCTAGTAGACATTTCTTCTTAATGTGGTAGAATTATAGTATTGGGGGAATACCCCAAAATTCTGAGCACCCCGCTCAAAATGGAGATGATAATATGGCTATCAAAAAATTTGATAAAGCTGATTTAAATAAAGATGGGAAAGTAACAATGCAAGAACAAATTTTAGCAGCAATTGGAACTTACGGAAGAGCATTTTTGGCAGCAGCCACAGCTCTATATATGACTGGCAACACAAATCCAAAAGATTTGATTGCAGCAGGAGTAGCAGCAATTGCTCCAGTTATTCTAAAGGCTTTGAGCCCAAGCAACAAAGAGTTTGGCTTCACAAGCAAGTAATTATTATTAGATTAGAAGCGCCCTTATGGTAAAATATCCATAAGGGCTTTTCTAATTAGGGGTAACCGTGGCAGCGCAAAAAAACTTTGAAGTTGATCAAAATACTACTTTTTCATTTGTTGTTGAGTATACAGACAACAATGACTTGCCAGTAAACCTTTCTGGAGCCACAGCAAAAATGCAGGTTAGAGATACAAAAGGCGGATCCAAGTTATCATTTACATTAACATCTCCTTTTGAAGGAATAGTTATAGATGGTCCAGCAGGCAAAGTTACTTGCACAATGACTCCAGCTCAAACTAGCAAATTATTTCACCCAAAGTCTTCTTATGACATAATGGTGACAGACACCAACAATACAAAAATAAAACTTCTAGAGGGTTTTTTAACTCTAAGTAGATCGGTAACAGTATAATGGTTGATAATATTGTAAAGGTTACCGAACAGGTAAATAAAGTTGTTATTTCAACAACAGGACCCCAGGGCCCAAGAGGAAAAGGCATCCTTAATGGATCTACAGCTCCAGATAACAGCCTAGGAGTAGAAGGAGACTTTTACTTCAATACAGTAACAAATGAATTTTACGGACCAAAGCTTTCCAATTCAACCTGGAGCGGAGCTAATGTAATTGACCTTGTTACCAAAGAAGATATAGCATTTGTCTACTCTTGGGAGATGTCTCAAGTACAAGGTCCAGTAAATGGCACATATTCTGTAACAGTAAATCACAATTTAGGATTTAGCCCAAATGTGACCGTCAAATCTAGCGCAGGCGACGTATTGGAAACAGGAATAGATTATAATAGTCTTAACACTTTAACACTGACAATGGCCCAACCGTTTTCAGGGACAGCGCATCTGTCGTAAGGGAGAAACAAAATGGCAAGAAAATTTTTAGTTAGCGTAGACCTCAACAAGAATGAGCTCTTAAATGCTAGAATCCAGAACTTAGGTTCTGCCCCATCAAGTCCAGTCACTGGTCAGATTTACTATGACACAGCAAACAACACCATGTATTACTACAATGGAAAAACTGCTCCAGACGGCCCATGGATGCCGATGTCTGGTTCAACAGAAGTTGTTCAAGACATTATTGGTTCTTCAGTACTTGGCGGAACAGCATTAACTTCTACATACAACGATGCCGCAGGAACAACAACATTAAGTTTAAATAATACAACAGTAACAGCAGGTTCTTATGGATCACAAACAAAGATCCCAACATTTACAGTAGATGCACAAGGACGCCTAACAGCGGCTGGAGAAGTAGATGTAGCAACAAACCTTTCTATAGCTGGAGATACTGGAACAGACACAGTTAACCTATTAACTGACACTCTAACAGTTGTAGGTGGAGAAGGTATTGACGTAGCTGTAACAAATAATACAATTACAGTATCAGCAGAAGATGCAACCTCATCCAATAAGGGTGTTGCAAGTTTTGATTCAACAGATTTTACAGCTACAGCAGGAAATATAACATTAAACGCTGAGCGTGTACAAGACATTGTTGGAGGAATGATTGATTCTAATACAGAGTCAGGAATTTCAGTAACGTACGATGATGTAAATGGAAAACTAGACTTTAACGTAGCAGATCCTACAATTACTCTTTCAGGAGATGTAACTGGTTCTGCAACAATGACAAACCTTGGCAATGTTGAAATCACAGCAACAATTCAGCCAAATTCTGTAGCACTTGGCACAGACACAACTGGTGATTATGTACAAAATATTCAAGGAACCGCTAATGAAGTAACAGTTTCTCCTACATCAGGTGAAGGCACAACAGTAACAATCGGCCTTCCAGATGATGTAACAATTACCAACAACTTAAACGTAGGCGGAAACTTAAACGTTACAGGAACAATTAACTCTGTAAATACTACAGAAATTAATATTGTTGATAATAAGGTAAACCTTAATTCTAACGCCACAGGAGCCCCAGTAGCAGATGCTGGAATTCGTGTAGAGCGTGGAACAGAAGCAGACGTAGAAGTTCTATGGAATGAAGCTTCAGACAAGTGGACATTAACAAATGATGGAACAAACTATCATGCAATTGCAAGAAAGTATTCAGCAGACCTTGCAAATGGATCAGGCCTAACTTCAATAATCGTAACACACAACCTGGGCACAGATGATGTAACTGTTAATGTTTTTGAAACATCAGGATCTAAGGCTCTTGTTGAAACTGACGTAGAGCGTACATCAGCAAATACAATTACATTAAAGTTTGCCGAAGCACCTGCAAGTGGAGCATATAGAGTCGTAATTACTGGTTAAGGGAGTTTTAAATGTCAGTTAAAAGATTAGTTCCCTTACACGCAGTAGCATTACCCGCCCACCCTTCTGAAGCTCGCATGGGAGATCTCTACTACAATACGCAAGACCAAGAATTAAAATTTCATGATGGTACCGAATGGCATTCAGTCGGCGCAGGAGCCATAACTGGACTTTTAGATCACGTTCACACATATGACGGACAAATATTTTCTGTTTCTGCAAACACTGTTGGCTCAACTGGCACATTAGATGGAGGAACTCCATTCTCAGAGTACGGTAATCTGCCAGGAAATCTTGATGCAGGTGAAGCATAATGGCTATTGTACAAATAAGGCGTGGAACTACAACTCAATGGGCTCAATCTACTAAAATTTTAAAAGTAGGAGAGCTTGGTGTAGATTTAACATTAAATAAATTAAAAATTGGTAATGGTACAAGCCTTTGGGTAGACCTTCCTTTTATTGTAAAAGGTGACACAGGCGCAGCAAGCACCGTCCCTGGACCGCAAGGACCAATAGGACCGCAAGGACCGCAAGGTCCACAAGGTGTTGCCGTTGATTTGCAAGGAAGCGTTGCTTTGGTTGCAAGTTTGCCAACTACAGGAAACTCTGTAAACGATGCATACATTGTTGATGAAGACGGTGACTTATATGTTTGGAATGGATTGTCTTGGTATAGCGCAGGACAAATTGTAGGACCTCAAGGTCCACAAGGTCCACAAGGGATTCAAGGTCCTAAAGGTGACACTGGCAACGCAAGCACAGTTGCTGGACCAACAGGTCCACAAGGACCGCAAGGTCCACAAGGACCTAAAGGTGACACAGGTGACGCAAGCACAGTTGCTGGACCAACAGGTCCAACAGGACCGCAAGGTCCACAAGGACCTAAAGGTGACACAGGTGACGCAAGCACAGTTGCTGGACCAACAGGTCCAACAGGATTAACAGGGCCAACAGGACCAACTGGGCCACAGGGTCCACAAGGACTCAAAGGCGATACAGGTTTAACAGGACCAACGGGACCAACAGGTCCACAAGGACCGCAAGGAATACAAGGACTTAAGGGTGATACAGGCGCAACAGGCGCAGCAAGCTCAGTTCCTGGACCAACGGGACCAACAGGTCCACAAGGATTAAAAGGCGATACAGGTGACACTGGGCCTCAAGGACCAGCGGGATCTGCAAGTTTTAGCGGAACAAGCGACGCAACTACAGCTGGACTTACTATTGATAAAATTGCTTATCCTGCAATAACTATGTTAAATGTAACAAACAGTGGTGCTTCAGCGTATTTATTTACAAATCAGTATGGCGGAGGAAACCCAACTATCTATGCAATTTCAGGAACTACTATTGCATTTAATTTAAACGTAGCGGGACACCCATTTTTAATTAGATTCTCTGGAGCTAACTATGACACTGGACTAATTCACGTTTCAACAACAGGAACTATATCTACTGGATCTATGGCCCAAGGAAAAACTAGCGGAACTCTATACTGGCAGGTGCCATATAGCATAAGTGGAAATTATGGATATTTATGCTCTTTCCATAGCGGAATGGCTGGAACAATAACTGTTAAGGATATAGCAACATTATGACAATAGAAACTACAGGGAATTGGGAATGGGAAGTAGAGGATAGTGAAACATCTCCTTTACTAAATCTTACTATTAAAAACATTTCTGAAAATAAAACAGTAAAACTACTTAATATTAATTGGGCTACTGGAAGAGAAGATTTTCTTGAGCATTCTTACAACATGGCAATTGAAACTCTTAGCGGAGGAGACAATTGTTGTCTTGAGGGAAAGGTTGTGATGATAGAAAATGGCATCTAGAATAAGAATAAGAAGAGGCACAACTACCCAATGGAATTCATCTACTAAAATTTTAGAATCTGGTGAACTAGGACTAGATTTAACATTAAATAAATTAAAAGTTGGCAATGGCACAAGCTTGTGGACATCTCTTCCATATATTAATATTTTGCCAAGCGAACTTTCAGAGCTTGCTCAAGATGCAGTTGAATCTGCAATCACAGCTGGAACAGGAATAACAAAAAGTTATAACGATACTGCAAATACAATTACCCTTGCAGTTGATAGCACTATTGCTAATAAGACTTATGTCGATACCGCCGTTTCTGGTTTAGGTAGCACGTCAGCAGCAAGCTATGTACCTCTTAGTATTGTTGGAAATGCAGACGGAGTTGCCTCACTTGATGAAACGGGTAAAATCCCAGATTCTGAAATACCAGCAGAAATTACAAGAAATACTTTAGCTCAAACTCTAACAAACAAAACAATTGGTCTTGGAACTGGGATTACATCAATTGCTCAATACGATAACATATCTGGATTTTTTGGGCAAAGCGATATAGCAATTTATCAGGCAGGTCTTGATCGGGGCGGTAGAATAAGCATTAGCGCAGAAGGAGTTATTTCTGTAGTAAATTCTGGAATAGGATATGTATCAGGAATAGTAACAACTAGTGGCGGAACGAGACTTATTATATCAGTAGGAGGAAATACTCTTAGTGGAACCCTGGCTGAATTTAATGCAGCATTAACAGATGGAGATTTTGCTACACAGTCTTATGTTACTACAGCAGTATCAAATCTTTTAGATTCTGCCCCAGAAACATTAAACACTTTAAATGAACTTGCGGCAGCAATAAATGATGATGCTTCATACGCAGCAACTATTACTACCGCTCTAGGTAATAAAGCCCCAATTGCTTCACCAACCTTTACTGGAACGGTAGGCGGAATCACAAAAGACATGGTTGGTCTTTCAAATGTAGACAATACCTCTGATAATACAAAAGCCTTGATTACTTATATTCCAGTATCATCTGCAACACGGACAATTAGTTCTGCAACAGATAAAAACACCCTTCTTGAATGCAGCGTTGCTTGCACAATTACAATTCCAAATGATACCCAAGATGCAGGATGGCCAATTGGATCAATGGTTGAAGTCAGACAAATCGGAACTGGGCAAGTCACTATAACAAAAGATGCAGCGGTAACAATGCAGGGAACAGATTCTCAATTTAAATCAAGAGTTCAGTGGAGCACGATTATGTTAGAAAAAAGAGCAGCAAACTCCTGGTTGGTTACAGGAGATACAACTGCATAATGCCAAGAGGACCCAGAAGAAGACATAGCGCATCCGTCTCAAGGCTAAAAGCATTGCTTTCTCTTGTAGAAGATTTTGGTAGACTGACGCTAGTAAATGCAGGATTGACTTCCGCAAAATGGAAGCATGTAGTTGCTGGTTGGACAATTGCTGCAGGAAAAGGAACATCTGTTGCATTAGGTTCATTAATTTCAACAACATTTTCATCTACAAATGCAAGTATTAAAGCAAAAAATCCAGCATCGGGTGTAGGCCCAGCTTTTTGGGTAACAGACTCTGGGAACTATTGGGCGGTAGTAAAAAATACAACAAATATTTGTCAAACTTGTTCAGCATGCGGACAGTACAATAGCTGTTCTTATTGTAGCTCATACGCCTATGGGTCTAATGCATCTTGTGGTTGTGCTTCATATACTCAGACTACATGCTGCAACCAATACAATTATGGACCAGACGGAAGTTGCGGATGTGCTTCATATACTACAACAAGTTGCTGCAATGGATATGGAACATGTACCGTATGCTCCTCATATGGAACACAAACATGCTGTGTTGCTTATTCAAATTATGAGTGCTGCATAGCAAGTGTTCCATTTTACTATACATGCTGCACTGGCTATACGACAAGTAGTTGTTGTACAGAGTACTATACATACTATGGTAATTTTTGCTGTGCCGCATATGTTTATAATTCATACAAAGGCGGAGTTGTTTGTGGCCAGCCAACATTTTGTGCAGTAACATTATGCTTTAGTTATGGAACATGCACAACATGCTCTTCATACAGCGAATGCTCGGGATCATATTGTGCAGTGTACGGTAGCTGCCAACAATGTGTTGCATATGGAAGTTGTACAGTTTGTACAGGATATTCACAACAGTCATGCTGTACATCTTACACAAGCTGTACAGTTTGTGCTGCAAATAATTCATGTCAATATTGTACAGGATATACTTCATGCACAGTTTGTGGAGCATATAATCAGTGCCAATACTGCGACGGATATTCCTATGGACCAAATGCATCTTGCGGATGTGCTTCATCCTACACTTATAATTGCAACTGTGCAGACCATCATAAAATAGATTTAATTAAAAAAGAAGGCGGTTCAGAAACAGTTATATCCTCAACAAGCAATTCAACTACAGCAATTGCTGGCATTAAGGTGACCACAGATGGCAATAGTGTTACAGCTCAAGCTTATTCAGATGTAAATTATTCTTCCCAAGTTGGATCAGACCTAACTACAACAAATACTGGACAAAAGTCAAAAGATCATGGTATAATTTCAAGAGCTTCAAACGCAAGCCAAGGATACACAATAGATGAATTTAGGGTAAATTAAATGAATACTAAACTTAGTTTTACTCAAAGCCTTAAAGACTATTTAAGAGATATTCGTGTATATATAAAAACACATGCCAATAAGTATTTAAGGAACAATTTAAAAATAGGATACAAGGTTCCAAAAGATCATGAGTTTATTCCAGATCAGTCCAAGCTCGGAATGCACCTTGCCATATTAGACCCAACATCCATGATAGTGGAAGACATTATGACAACAAACCCAAAGTTTGGTAATTTGCTTAAAATGGGACCAATTTTTATTGAAATTAATCATGAGCAAAAAAATAAATTAGACTTAAATTCAAAAAATTGGATATACAACGAAGACGAAAAAGATTTTTTTGAAATCAAAGAAATAGATCCAATACCACTAGAAGAATGGAACAAAAATGGCTGATCCGTTTGAAAGACCAGCTAGGCCCTGGGATCTGTATAATAAAAAAATAGGCCGTGTAGATACTTTAACGGCAGATCAAAGACTTGAGATTTGTAAAGGTTGTACCTTTTTTATAAAAACTACTAGCCAATGCAAAAAATGTGGTTGCCTTATGACGGCAAAAACAAAGCTACCAAATGCAGAATGCCCTATTGGAAAATGGGGACAAACAAAAATAGAGGAGGAAAAAATATGACAGTATATGAAGAGTGGTTAGCCACACAAGATGTTCCTGTTGCAGTGCCAGCAGAGAATATTAAAAAGTTAGCATATGTTATTGATGGCAAAGTTGTTCAGACCCTGGCTACAGACGAAAGAATGTGGGCTATTATCTTGAGCAATCCAACAATTGTTGACATTACAGATATAACATTTCCAGATCGTGTAGAAGGCGAGCTTATTTCACAAGTTGCAATAGGCCAAGACTGGGCATACGACGGAACAACATTTACACCACCAGCTTAGGGGCATAAATGAAAAAAATTAAGTTTGTGGCCTATCCAGACATGGTAGACATGCTTGAGCCTTCTCCTATGAAAAATCACATACCTCAATGGTATAAAGATGGAGAAACCTATGATGATAAAAAGTCTGCAGGATTAAAAACATGTGTACCATTTCTGGATGTAATGCTGACTGGCTACGCCTTAACGACTATCGATGATTTAAAGATATCAAGAGAAGATGGCTTTGTTGTTATTGAAGATGGCAAAATAAAACAAGATGGATCATTTGAGCCTAATAAAAAAAGAACTTCGCATAACCATGCTCTTAAAGATAATCAAATTTTTAGCAGACTAGTAAATGAAAGAAAAGGTTCAAGTGGATCTACTATACCAAGACCACCAGGGCATATGCAAAATCATTTTGTTTGGAGCGGAAAGTGGGGATGGAAAGTTCCGAGAGGATATTCTGTACTTGTAACACATCCCTTTAATAGACTTGATTTGCCATTTACAACGCTGTCGGGAGTTATTGACAGCGATGGTTGGGTTCCATCTGGCAATATCCCGTTTTTTTTAAAAGAAGATTTTGAAGGTGTTATTCCAAAAGGAACTCCAATAGTTCAACTACTCCCATACAAAAGAGATTCTTGGGTCATGAAGATTAGTAAAATACTTGAAGCTCGTTATACAGTTGACATTAAAAGCCACTCAAAGGGTTCCGATGGGTATTACAAAAAGAAGTATTGGAACCGCAAGAACTATAACTAAGCAAGGGGTATAATATAAGATATGGCAACTACATTCCCTACAACACTAGATCAACTGTTAAATCCAGCAGCTACTGATTCTGTTGAGTTTGTATCCCATTCTGCCCAGCATTCAAATGCCAACGATGCAATTGAGGCCTTAGAGGCCAAACTTGGTGTTGATAATTCTACAGATACCTCAACCATAGACTATAAGGTTCGGGACTTAATATCTAAAATATATACCAATGAAATGGCGCAAGACACAATCGCTGCCGCATTGGCCGCAGGAACCCACGGCAATATAACCGTTGCTTATGATGATGTTGCAAACTCACTAAGCTTAACCGCTACATATGATGACGAAGAAGTCATGGATGCAATTGCAACATCTTTAACAGCAGGCACAGGAATCACAAAAACTTATAATGACGTTGCTAACACAATTACCTTAGCAGTAGATACATCAGTTATTGCCACATTGGTAAATGGGTTTGTTCCTCAATCCCAGCTTGATATCGATGAGAGAATTCAAGACGTAGCCGCAAAATTAATTACAGATGGAACCCACTATAATATAACCGTCTCATATGATGATACAACCGCAAAGCTAAGCTTAAGCGCAAATTATGACGACGAAGAGGTCATGGACGCAATTGCTACATCTTTAACGGCGGGTAATGGAATAACAAAGACTTATGACGATGTCGCTAATACAATAACCCTGGCAGTAGATACTACCGTTATTGCAGATCGGACATATGTAAATACAGCAATATCCAATCTTATTGACTCAGCCCCAGCAGTTCTAGATACTCTAAATGAAATTGCTGCCGCAATTGGGGATGATGCAAATTTTGTAACAACCATAACCAACGCTCTTTCTCTTAAAGCCCCTCTAGCTTCTCCAGTATTTACTGGACTGCCAACAGCTCCAACTCAATCTTCAGATGACAATTCGACAACAATTGCCACAACCGCCTTTGTTCAAACAGCAAAAGCTGGCGCTACACAAAATGCAAAGACATATACAGATGCCGCCATCACAGCACTTGGAAGTAATACTGCTACAACATATGTCCCTTTATCAGAAGTAGGGGTAGCAGACGGAATTGCAACACTTGATGAAAATGGAAAGGTTCCATTAACTCAATTAGATATAGACGAGAAAATTCAAGATGTAGCGGCAGGACTAATAACATCTGGAACACACACAAATTTAACTGCAACTTATGATGATGTAACGGGAAAGATTAACTTTGTAGCAGTAGCTCAATTAACACAAGAACAAGTTCAAGACGCAATAGGACCACTATTTGCACATGGAACTAATCCTAATATTTCTGTAACTTATGATGACGAAGCAAACAAGATGATCCTGGAAGCGTACATTCCTCCATCTACTGCTAAAATGTCTCCTACTGCACCTTTAAGCCCTATAGATGGCCAGTTCTGGTTTGATACCGATGAGTATAGAAGCGGCAATACAAGGTCCTTAAAGGTTTGGAATGCATTAAGCTCCACATGGGAATATGTATCTACAGACTTATCTTTATCTACTACTAATACATGGACATCAAAGAATACTTTTACTAACGGAATTATTATTGGTCTTGATGCCGCCCCATTGACACCAGTACATGGACAAATTTATTACAATAAAGCCTTAAATAAACTAAAGGTGTATGACGGATTGCTATGGCAAGATATTCAAGGAGGCGGCGGTGGAGGTGAAGGATTAACATTAATCCCAACAGATACCTCTCTTCCTCCAAGCACATTCTTTGTCGGATTAATTGCACCACCATCTGGAGCAACAACAGCAGGAGATCTTTGGATAGATGTTGACGATGACGCAGGATCTACTGAATTTGTTTTTGCTGGACCTAATCCTCCAGCTGAAGGAACTTATGGAATGGATACTCTGTGGATTGACACAGATGAACCAGATCTTCCTTTAATATACGCAGATGAAGAGCCTCCTGCATATACTACGGTTGAAGGAGATTTCTGGGTTGATTTAGATGACACAAGTGGTCAATCTATTTTGTCTTCAACAACTCCTCCAAATCCACAGCAAACAGAGTTTTGGTTAGACTTAACAACAGAAGAGGGTGAAATAACTTATTCTGATTTGTTTAAAAACAATGCTGCACAAATAACAAACTTTGCTAGTTTGCCAGCAGCATCTTTGCATGGCGGAATGATAGCATACGTGTCATCAGAGGCTTCTTTATATGTGGCAGCTGCGGGACAATGGATAAAGATATTCCCAACCTTCGATTCGGAAACGTTAATTTGGGCTGGGGTTTAATAAAAGATATGTTGTATAATAGTGGAGAGGTAATCAAATATGTCATTAAAACGCTATAACGGAACTGAGTGGGTAGTCGTTGCAGGATCACGACCTGGCCCAACGGGAGCCACTGGCCCTCAAGGACCAGCAGGAACTGCCGCAGCCGTATCTGTAGGAACAGTAACAACAGTTGCAGCAGGTGCAAACGCAACAGTAACAAATTCAGGCACAGCAACAAATGCTGTTTTTAACTTTTCAATTCCACAAGGCGCATCAGTTACAGGCCCAGCGGGTGTTCCAGGTACAAGAGGAACAAAGACATACACAGCCCAATCTATTCCACAAAATGCGGGATTAACAAATTTAATTGAAGGCGATAACTTTATAAATTTAAATACTGGAGAGTATTACGTTTATAGCGCATCAACAACTACTTGGGTATTACAAGGTAACGTACGAGGACCTCAAGGTATTCAGGGAAATGCAGGACCAGCGGGACCACAAGGACCTATTGGTCCAATTGGAGATGTAGTTGTGGCGGACATTGAAAGAAGAGTTTCAGCCTATGAATTAGATTCATTACTTAATCTAGGTATTTATTATCCAAAATATGCACTAACATCATCTTTGGCACAGATAAATGGTACAATTATGGCAACAAGTTTTATTTTCTAAGGGAGACTAACTAATATGGCAAGAAGAGCAATTAACGACCAGGGAATTATATTTTCACCTGCAACATCCACAATTACAATTCCAAGAGTAGTCTTAAGACAAAATCTTCTTTTGATCACCAACGTCACCCAGAATAAAATCATTTATAATTTTTCAGACCCAGCGGTAGGTCTAGTAAGCCACTCTTTAACCAGTAGCCAAAATGACCCATCAACAGTATTAGTTCTTGAATACAACACATCAGCAATGCAGTCAACAGATAAACTTCAGATTATGGTTGATGAGCCATTTGAGTCATTTATGCCAGCCCCAGATCAGCTGGATGCAGTTGGAAAGTTCAAGATATCAGATCCAGAATCTTTAATTGATACAGACTTTGAATACGGTGTTCAGGGCTCCAAGTGGGAATCACTTTCTCTTCAAAACAATTACCCAACATTCTTCTCAAGAAATACAGGAGGAAACTCCCTAGATGTAGTTAGCATTATTTCATCAGGAGGTTCTCCTAGATCTACAATTGTTGTAAACACAGCAACCCCACACGGATTAACTAATGGAGACGTAGTAAGCGTTAACGAGTCTTTAAGTCCATTAACTGATGGAACATTCCTGGTTACAGTGCTAAGCTCAACTATTTTTTCATATATTGCTAAAGGTTTTGTGGCAAATGGCACAAGCGTACAAGATGGAGTTTTGACAAATCTTTATGGTGGAGGAATTTTTGATAATGCTCACATTCCTGGAGGAAACACAGGTAACCTAAATTCATGGTCAGCTACATCAGACGGTGCAGCCCTTTCTAGAATAAACGTAGTAACTACAAATCCACACGGATTATATCCAGGAACACCTATTTTGGTTTCAGCTCCATCAGGAAGTGCTATTAACGGAAGCTTTTTGATTGACAGAGTTACAACCCCAAATTCTTTCTCTTTTATGACACAAGGATTAATTCCAGTAGGAACAATTGTTACCACAGGAATTGGTTTGTATTGTAAGCCTGAAGGCTATGTAGAGCATAGACCTTTTGACGGTGGAGTGATTCTTACAACAGGAAACAACGTGTGCGGAACACAAACACTTAGACAAACACGTAGATACTTTAGATATCAGTCAGGTAAGTCAATTACTTTTTCAACAGGAACAAAGTTTACGCCTTCATTTGATATATCATATATTGCATCATCAAGCACAGCAATCGGATCAAATACAATTACAATTCGTGTTTTGCAAGATCACAATTTACAAGCGGGAGCAACAGTTAAAGTTGAAGGAATTGAAACGGTAGGAGCATACAATCCATTTAATGGTTTATTTACTATCAGCTCAGTACCAGATTCAAATACAATTTTATTACAAAAAACATTTACATCTGCAATTACAGCAATTGATCAATTGCCAGGTGGAGTTAACTCTTTCGTAACAGCGTATCAATGGAAAGGCTCAGCAACAAGAGCAGGACTATATGATGATCAAAATGGATTCTATTTCGAGTATGATGGACGAACATTATATGCAGTAAGAAGATTCTCAAATAAAGAACTGTTCGGTAAAGTTTCAGTAACACAGTTTTCAAATGTAGTAACAGGTATAGACACTAGATTTAGAAAGCAGCTTCTTGTAGGAGACCTAATTGTAATTAGAGGACAATCCTATAGAGTTATCCAGATTAGCTCTGATACTGTACTTAACATTGCCCCAGCATATCGTGGACCAAGCGTTACAGCATCTCCTTACCTTAAGACACAGATTCAAAAGGTTCCACAGAATGAATGGAATATTGATACTATGGATGGAACTGGACCAACAGGTTATAATCTTGACATAGCAAAGATGCAGATGACATTCATTGACTACTCATGGTATGGCGCAGGATCAATTAGATTTGGCATGAGAGCAAATGACGGAGCGGTTGTTTGGTGCCATAAGATGGTAATGAATAATAATAATACTGCTTCATATATGCGTTCAGGTAACTTGCCAGCAAGATATGAAACAATTAATGAGCCTTTAAACTCTGCAAAATTAATTGCAGGTGGATCAGGAATTAGCGGATCTACATTATTCCCTCAAGACACAGTAATTTATGTTAATGACGTAAGTTTCTGGCCTTCAAATGGATATTTAAGAATTGCAGACGGAGCTAACTTTGAAATTTGTGAGTATACATCAATTGGTGCATATAACCCAACAATTCAAGCAACAGCCGTTAATATTGTAAGAAGAGTTGCACAGCCATTAGTTTATGGAGGAGTTTCAATGAATCTTTTTGGAACAGCGTCTCAAGTAAACTTTGTTCCAGACTCAACAATTCCAGGCGGATCTGGAGTAGCGCAAGTTTCAGTACAAACAATTTCTCAAAACTGTGCACCAGTTATGTCACACTGGGGATCATCAGTTATTATGGACGGAAAATTTAATGATGATAAATCATTTATCTTTACTGCTGGTATGCAGAAATATCTTCAGGTCGGTGGATCTGGAACAATTTCAGCAACAATAACAAACCGTCAGTCACACAATAATATTGCAACAATGACAACATCTGGTCCCCACACACTTGCAGCGGGAACAAATGTTACTATAAGCGGTGTTCAAGATATTTCAACTGTTATATATAAGCAGCTAACAAATAATATTGCAACGCTAACAACTTCTACTCCTCATTTCTACTCGGTTGGACAATCAGTAACCATAACTGGAGTAGATACAGTATTCAATGGAACATACACTGTTTCCCTTGTTCCAGATTCAACAAGAATTTCATTTAGCAAGGTTTCAAATAATATTGGATTCCAATTTGTTTCAGGAACCCCAAGAATTACAGCCGCAAGTAGATATAACGGCACATTCTTAATTGATACAGTTACCCCAACATCATTTTCTTATACTTTAGCGGGGGCAGACGAATCAATTGCAGCAGTTAACCCTAACGGAACTGCAGTTCAGACTTTTGGAAGTACACCAACCCCACGTCCTCTTGTTTCAATTAGAGTGGCACCTTCAGCAGACAATGGTCTAGGAAGAAACTTCGGGCAACGTGAACTTGCTAATAGAATGCAGATGAAGCTAGACTCTGTTGGAGTTCTTTCACAAGGACAGTTCTTGATTGAAGGAATTTTGAACCCAGCAACAATGAACGGTATTTCTATTCCTTCGGAATGGGAAGCGCTTAGAGTTGGTTCAGGTTCTCTTGCACAGGTAATTTACCATGACGGAACAGGTGTTAGAGGTACTGGAGCTCCAGTTACATCTCCTACAAATACCGTTACTGGTGGAGATCGTATCTTCGCTTTCTATACAGAAAACGCAGGTGGTACTAACTTCTCAGTTTCTACTTTTGATGCTAAGAAAGTTAGAGATCTTTCAAACTCAATTCTAAATGGAAATGGGTCTCAGACAAATCCATCTTTCCCTAACGGACCAGACATCCTAACAATTACAGCAACAAACCTCGGTTCAGGTGCTGCAAACATTCTTGCTAGAATTTCATGGACTGAAGCACAGGCTTAGGAGAAAAAATGCCAGACTATACAACGTTATCGAGTCAAGTAGACTTATTTAAAACAAAAGTAACTGCCCTGGCTTCAACAACCCTAGATGCAAATGACTTAGTTCTTATAGCATCAGCTTTAGACACTTTGGCAAAATCAATGGGCGTTAATGATATCTTAGCAGTCACAAATGAAAGAATTGCTGCTATAACTGCAGCAAAAGATGCAGCAATAGTATCAATTAATACATCTGTAAATGGAACAAGATTAACAGATCTTGAAGAAACAGCAGCCGAATATGAAACAAGAATTTATGCTGTAGAGAATTACGTAAATACCGCAGGTGGAAACATATCTGCGCTTTCATCATTAGTAACAGCCCTAGATTCATCCATTACCCCAAACGTAATGAAATCCTGGACAACAGTAACTGCTAACTACCAAGCTTTAGTAAGAGACAGACTTCTTGTGGTTCCCGCAGAAGGAATGATTATAACCTTGCCAGCTGCACCAGTTGCTGGAGATACAATTAGATTTTTAGATGCTGCAGGTACTGCAGGAACAACTAATTTTACAATAGCAAGAAACGCAAAGCCAATACAGTCTTTGTCAGAAGACTTAATTGTTGATGTTGCCTCAGCATCATTTGATTTAGTATATTACGATAACGCAACAGGATGGAGAATAGCATAATGTCAAATTTAAAAACGATACTTGGCGGAGGTAGCACAACCGCAACAAGCGCAGCAACAAACCTTACTATCCCTATGACAGAGCTAATTCCTGGACCACTACCTACATTTGCTACATGGCAATGGTATTGGGGAGATTCAAATGAAAATAATGGCGGATACCAGGTTTATGATAGCGGCTTGAATATGATTTCATCACAAAAAGCAGGATCAACACACTCAGACACTGGAGATGTAAACATTTCTGCTAGATGGACAATCTACGGTAATGGTAGAGCAGAAATTATGACAGGTGATCAAAATAATGGTCAAGGTGGATCTTCAGGACAAGCCTATTGGACACAATCAAACTATACATCAAACTCAGAAGCATATGGTAATATGGGATGCTGGTCAAATGGACAATGGGGTAGTGCACACTTTAGATTCCCAACATATAATGCGGTTGGAAATACTTTTGCAAGAAACCCTTCCTACTTTGGTCCTTATAAAGCTAGAACTGGCGTAGTTATTTGCAAAGAGGGCGTAAGACCAAGATATAGTATCTGGCAAGATAATGCTGATATTCGTTTCCATATTCGTGGAGTTGCAGAGTCAAACGGCGGCTATATTGATAGAATTTCTAATATATCAAGTGCAACCTATTCAACATGGGGAAGCATTGGTAGTGGTTATGGACAGGTTGGATATAACGACAGAACTAGAACATTTGTTTTGATTGAATCAACAACCAATAACACTAATAGAATACACGTATGGAAAAACCTAAATGATGGCAGAAGCCTTCAAAGCCCATTAATGGGTGCAGGATATGCTCACAACTTCTTTGCAGAAGCAAAGTCAGGCGGAACCAATGGGGTCAAAGCTTCATATCGATTCTATGATTTTACATGGGCGTCAGGCGGATCAACACAGGCAGAGCCTACATACAGGAAAAGAGTAATTGTTGGAGACAACGGTATAATTGGAATGTCTAGAATGTGCCAACAGGGCAATGCAACAGAGTATGCGACACTAGATTTAGTTTCAGCTACACCAGGAGCTTCTGCTACGGCTCAATTAAATACCGCTTCTTATCGTCGTATGGGAAATACAACCTCATATGGAATTGATCAGGGTGACAGATACGGAATGAACCATAATATAACTTGGGACAATTCGGTTGTAGCATGCTACGCTCCATATTACTACTATGGTTCTGGAATGCATGCTTATTACATTGATACTTATAACCCAACACGTACATTTGTTTCTGAAAATAACTCATCTACTAATGGATGCTCAATAGTTCCAATTGGAGAAGGTTCATTTATGTGGAGAGCAAATGAGTGGAATATGGACAGCGGACAAGGATTTAGAATGGCCTGGCTACCAATAAAGCAAATGTTTACAAACTTAAAAGATCAAAATGGTTCAGCAATTTCATTAAATGCAACTATTAACCCAGAGCTAACGGGAAGCAATGGCTACATGTTTGATTCGTTTTATAATAGCACTCAATACGGAGCGCTACACGTTATGGATAGATGGGTAACAACATGAGTAAAAAAATTACATTTGACGGATCTTTTCCAAGATTTTCCGAAGACGGCGAATACGAAACAGCGCTAGATACAAATCTTATACATAGATTTTATTTAGATGGAGAAGAACTAAAAGACAAGTACCCTGGAAAAACCGACGAGGAAATTGTCGAAATAGAGTTGGCGGCACATGAACAAAGGTTGGCCGATAACGCTGCTCAAAACGCAGCGATAGCAGCCGAAAGAGAAGCACAGCAATAAAAAAATGGAAAAGTGTATAGGCGTCCTAAAAGACATTATGGTATACTTTACTAACAAGGAGATATAAAAAATGCCAGATTATTCAAGTTTATCAAGCCAGGTCGACCTATTTAAGACAAAGGTCACGGCCCTATCAAGCTCAACGCTAAACTCTCAAGACCTAGTCTTTTTAGCAAAAGCGTTAGAATCAATGGGCAATCTTCTAGGAGTTAACGATATTGTTTCTGCTACATCATCGAAGGTAACAGAAATTCAAACAGCTTCTTCGGGAGCCGTTGCAAGTGTTAACACAGCAGGGTCTACACAGATCGTTGCGGTTAACTCGGCTGGAGTAGCAAATGTTGCAGCCATCCAATCTTCGATAGATAACTACACAATTTATACAAACATGGGAGTAATTTAATATGGCAACAGTAAGCTTACCAAGCAGATTTTATGCAGACACAATTCCTGCATCAGAAACATCAGTTTATACAACACCAGCAGCACAGATTGACGTTGTTACATCTTTAACATTTGACAATCTAACAAATGCAACAAGAACAGTAACACTAAAGATGGCAGGAAAGTTCTTTGTAAAGGCCTTAGATGTTCCACCACGTGCAATTATTGTTCTTGACGTTAAGCAAGTTCTTAACACAGCAGAGACTATTCAGATAAGCGCAGACGCTGCGGACTCTATCTCAGTATTTATCTCTGGCGTAAAAATCAATCAAGTATAATTTAACTATTTAAGGGAGAACTAAAATGGCAGTAAATACAACAACAAACCAAGTCTATATACCAGGTTTTGAAACAAACATTCAAAACGTGGTTACTCCACTTGCTAATACAACAGCAACTGCCATTACAACGTTACAGAGCGGAATCCCAAATCAATTTGCAAGCATACTTGGAAAATTTCCAAGTGCTTCTACTTCAAGAGATAATACAGAGCCTTCTCCCTACCCACTTTTTGCTATCTGGACAAACCAGGATAACTCTAGAAAAGCGGGATACTCTGTAATTAACTCTGAAATGCAAGTTGTTGCAACAAGTAGATTAAATAACCGTCAAGGTGGATGGACAGATGTAGATCTTTCCGACCTCAGCAACTGGTACGAAGATTATAGAGGACAAACTTATACTAACGGTAACCCAACTTCTAACAACTGGAGCACACATTCAGGCGGCGGAACAAACATGAATGGCCATGAAGGCAACATGCTATACAGCTTCCAGGTTTTCGGCAACTACGGAGGCACACAGTTTAATAGACAAGGCGACTGGGGACAATTTACATCAAGAAGCGGAACAATTATTGGTGCAAGAGGAGTTCGACCAAGAGCCAGCCACTACTCAACAGATTCAACTTTTCAGATAAGACTGAGAGGTCAAGTTTACGGATATCTTGATCAAGTTAACCTAAACTCAGCAACATACGCAAATTGGGCTGGACGATCAAATCGTGGAATGTCATCATACAACGACAGAACAAAAACATTAGCAGTAGCTGAATCAAATACAGCAAATCAAATTCGCTTACACATTTGGAGAAACACAAACCCTCTACATAATTTAAATGCTAATAACTATGAGGCTGGAGACCTTCATAACTTCTTATCAGAAGCAAAGACGGCGGGGCCTTCAGGAACAACAGCTAGATATTCATTCTATGATTTCACATGGACATCATCTGGTTCAACACAAAATGAGCCTTCTTATGTAATGAGACTTATCATGGGAGACAATGGAACAATTGGTTTTTCAAGAAATTCTCAGCAAGGAAACGCTCATCAATATGGATGGTATATTCCAACAAACCCAGGAACCCCTGGTAACTCTGGAACTGGAGCATTTACAGATAGCGGATCAAACCTAGCAAACACTACTTCATATGGCATTGATCAAAGAGACGGTGCTGGAATTAGAACAAATATTTCATGGGATAATAACTGGATCATTTCCTATGCCCCTTATTACTACTACCACTCTGGAATTAATTGTCACGCTATTTACACACAAGATCCAACAAAGTTCTACTACTGGAGAAATACAGACCAAACTAATGGTTTGTCCCCAGTACCATTTGGAGAAAGTTCTTTCATCATGTGTTACTCAGTACAAAACGGAGACACACCTGGGCCTCATTTATACTATGCAAACCCACAAGCTGCTTTTGAAAATGGATACAGAAATGATGGAACCACTGTTGCAAACGCTGGAGATCTTCAACCATTCAACGTAAACATGCACTATATGTTTGATTCAATGTCTAATACAACACAGTACCCACACATTTCAGTAATGCCACACTGGACAACGGTCTAAGGAGAAAAAATGAGCGAAAATACAACAGCAACAACAACATCACAGATAATTCACCCAGGACTTGAAGATTCAATCAGATCTATTATTACACCTATAGTAGCTGCAAACAACACTGCGCTTACAGCAACTACATCAACAATTGCTGCAAGCATATCTACTCTTTCAGGTAAGATTGCATCACCATTAATATCAAGAAACAATAACGAAGTTTCTCCTTATCCAACATTTGCTATATGGACAAACGATAATAACAATAAAGCTGGATTTAATATTATTAACTCAGATTTCCAATCAATTGGTTCAAATTCTATGCCAGGATGGTTTGGAGGCTATCAGGATCCAGATCTTAATTCAATGCCTAACTGGTATGAAGATCACCGTGGACAAACTTATACACAGGGAAATCAGTCATCTGGACAAAACACAACATACTCTGCAAACTCTACAGTTGCAGGATCTGCAGACGGACATAATTATTACAGACCAAATCTTCACGGAGGATTTGCTGGAAACTGGATGAATCATTTTGGTCAACATGGACAGTTTACTACACGATGCGGAACAGTAATCGGAGTAAGAGGAGTTAGACAAAGAGTAAGCCACTGGTCAAATGATGCAGAATTTCAAGTAAGATCTAGAGGTATGGTAACAGGCTATTACGATAGAGTCTCTTTAAATAACGCTGCTTACGCAACTTGGGCGGGACGCACAAACCGTGGAATGTCATCATACAACGATAGAACTAAGATGCTTGCTGTTGTAGAATCAACTACCACAGGAAATAACATTCGTTTACACGTATGGAGAAACACTAGCCTTAGCTTAAATGATTTTTCTCACAAGCCAGGAACGCTTCATAAGTTTTTATCAGAAGCTAAAACAGCAGGTCCTTCAACAGGAAACCAACTAAGTACTAATAAGAATTACGCATTCTATGACTTTACATGGACGTCACCTGGCTCAACAAGAAATGAGCCAGCCTACCACATGAAGATAATTCTGGGAGATAGTGGAGTAGTTGGATTCTCAAGATACAGCCACGATGGAAATGCTCAAAAATATGGATACTTCTTACCAACATCGCAAGGCACTGCAGGTAACTCAGGAATCGGAACATTTACAGATACCAACATTGATCTAGGAAATACAACATCATACGGTATTGATCAATCTGAGCACTTTGGACAAAGACACCAGATTACTTGGGATAATGAGTGGGTTGCAACATACTCACCTTACTACTACTATGAGTCTGGAATTAATTGTCACATTATTAATACAATCGATCCAACTAAACTGTTCTACTTTAGAGTAACAAACTCAGGCTCAGGACACGGGCTTGTTCCATTCAAAGAAGATAAATTTATAACCATATACTCCGAACAAAATGGAGACACACCTGGACCACATCTGTATGTAGTAGACCCAGGCTCTGCAGGAAAAAATTTAAGAAGAACTAATGGAACAACTCTATCGTTTGGCGGAGACCTTCAGCCACACAACGTAGTAAGTCACTATCAATTTGATACACATGGAAGCACTACCCAATATCCGCATATAGTAAGTATGCCACATTGGTCAAACCCGTAAGGAAAAGGAGAAAGAAATGAAAATAAAGTTCTGTGGACCACAAAATGTTGTCGCAATTGACGTAGATGGGGATCATGAAGTTGTTGAAACAAAGCTAATTCATAGATTTAGCCTAGTCAACGGAGAAGTTGTAGACAAGTATCCAGGAAAGACAGATCGTGAGATCACTGAAATTGAATATGCAGAGGCTACTGCAAGAGTAGTAGCAGCACAAGAAGCATGGGATGAAGATGAGTCTGAGCACAAGGGGCCAAGACCAGAAAACTTGCCACCGCTACGTGCTCCAGAGGAGGACTAATAATGCCAATAACAAGCGTACCTCAACAGGTAACACCAGGTCTTTGGACATACACATACCTTCAAGCACCTCTTAACGGACAAGCTCGTCCATATCTAAATGTGCCTTCAGCACAGCTAGATCTTGGAACAATTGCCGCTTCAGGAGTTGCAACATGCAACTTAGCACTTGCTAACGTATTTAAGATGGTTGCAGGCGGAAACTGCACAGTAGCATTTAGCAATATTCCAGCAACAGGAACAGAGCCAAAAGCACAATTCTGGCAACTAGAAATTAAAACTGGTGGTAGCTATACAATCACATGGCCAGCATCAATTAAATGGGATGGTGGAGGAGCTTCTAACGTAGCACCACTTCTATCTACAAACACAACCGTTCTTAACTTTATGACAAGAGACGGTGGCACAACAATATTCGGTGCATACGCATTCGCTGATTTGAACGTTTAAAGGAGACAATATGTACGCCATAGTTGAAGACAAAAAAGTGGTCAAGGTTGGCGCACTATCTCAGTTATTTCCAAATCTTTCTATACCTCAATCGGTAAACGAAAAAGAGTTTGCAAAAGAAAACGGGTTACTAGAAGTAGTAACACCAGAGTTTGATGATTTCCAAGAAAAGATTGTACCTTGTGAACCATTTATTAAAGATGGCAAGGTATACTCAGTAGAAGTACAGAAGATGTCAGATGAAGAAAAATCAGATAACGTAAATGCACATATTAGTTTTGAGCTAATGTCTACAGCATGGGTCGAGACAGACCCAGATATGGACAAGAAATCTCTTGATGAATGGAAAGAATATAGAAAGAAGATTTCTTCTTTTAAAAACAACAAAGATGTATCTGAGATTACATGGCCTAAAAGACCAGCAGTAGAATTAGTGAAAATAATGGAGGAAGATCCAATTGCTTAGTAATAACATTATTTTTAGAAGAAATAGATTCACAACAACTGGATTACAGCTATGGCTAGATGCCGCACTCCCATCAACAATTACAAGAGACGGACTTGGAAAAGTATCACAATGGAATGACAAGTCAGGTCTAGGACGTAATTGCGTTCAAGCAACAGCAGCAGCACAACCAACATTTCAAGAAACAGGTATAGCAGGATTGCCTGCAGTTAACTTTGACGGAGCAGATGATTTCCTTCCATTTTCAGATCAGACCCTATCATGGATTGCTTCATCTTCTTTTACAGTTATTTATGTTGCATCAAAGCCAGCAAATGCAAACACGTATGTAATTGGCGGAACAAACTCAGGAACAAGAAATAATCTTATTGCTGGGTACGTATCCGCAAACACATTTAAGTTTGGCTTTGGTAATGATGATCAGAATGCTATTGTTACAGTAGGAACAGTCGGAACACCAGAAATTTACACACTTGTTTATAGCAATGCTGATAACTCACGCAGAGTTAGAAGAAATGGGGCTGACGTTGCAGTCGGTGCTTCTTCAGGCGGACTTACAAGCATGACAGGACAAGTAATAGGAAGATACTCTGCAACATTCGGAGCATTTAAGTTAGGCGAACTATTAATTTATAACAGAGCTCTTACAGTAGGCGAATACATCTCAATCGAAAGAGATCTTATTTCTAAATGGGCAATTAGCTAGGAGATCAAATGGCATATAATCCAAACAGATTTATTGGGCCAGTACTTCTAAGCACAACAAATACAAACCTTAAAACATTTACCAATAAGGCAATTGTTAAAAGTATATTCACAGCAAATACATTCAATGGACCAATTGCATTTAGCCTTTATTTAGTCCCAGTTGGACAGACCCCAGGACTGGCAAATAGAATTTTTGGTGACGTTCTTCTTGGAGAAAATACATCAAGATCAACAGAGACTACGCTAATTGTTAATGCTGGAGAGTCTATCTGGGCCTCCGCAAATGTTACTGGTGGAGTAAGTATCATGGTTTCTGGGGTAGAAATAGTTTAAAAGCTAAGCAATGAAAGGCTCAAATAGTAAGCCTTACAAAGGCTTATAACCCTGAGAATGGTATAATTTAAAAATGCCAGGAAATACAACACCTAAAGTATTCAGATATCCGACATTAGACATGTCGCCCGATGTCCCAAGAGACCTTGGCTATTTAGCAACAGACATAGATAATTATTTAACAAACAATCCAGGACCTACAGGACCACAAGGTCCAGCGGGTCCACAAGGTGCACAAGGCCCACAAGGTATTCAAGGCCCTAAAGGTGATACAGGCTTAACAGGTTTACAGGGAAACACAGGAGCAGCAAGTACTGTCCCAGGACCGCAAGGAAACCCTGGCGTTAAGGGTGACACAGGTTTGCAAGGACCTAAAGGTGACACAGGTGAACAGGGTCCACAGGGTATACAAGGCTTGCAAGGTCCACAAGGCTTACAAGGCGTTAAAGGTGATACAGGAACAGCATTAACAATTCTTGGAAACTATGCAACACCATCTGCATTTACTTCAGCTAATTTAGTTGGAGCCGCAGGCGATGCTTGGTTAATTCTTTCAACTGGCGTACTTATGGTTTGGGATACAGTAACAAGTTCATGGTTTGATGCAGGAGCTCTTCAAGGCCCAGCAGGACCAACAGGAACAACAGGTCCACAAGGTTTGCAGGGAATACAAGGACTTAAGGGCGACAAAGGCGATCAAGGTGAGCAGGGGCCAGTTGGTCCACAAGGTAACACAGGATTGCAAGGCCTACAAGGAATTCAAGGCATACAAGGTTTACAAGGTTTGCAAGGCCTTAAGGGTGATCAAGGAAATGAAGGAAGCAAAGCAACTTTTTCTATTACAGCCGCAACTCCTCCTGCAAATCCAGTAAATGGACAAGCCTGGTTTAATTCAGACAACGGAAGAAGTTATACATACTACGACTCTTACTGGGTAGAAACTGGATCTTCATTGTCTGGCCCCCAAGGACCTAAAGGCGATACAGGAGATCAGGGAATTCAAGGCCCGCAAGGAGTTGCTATAAATCTTAAAGCATCTTCTTTAACTGTTGCAGCATTGCCTTCAACAGGAAACGTTGTAAACGATGCAAGAATTGTAGAAGCAGATGGTGATCTTTATATTTGGGATGGTACATCTTGGACTTCAGCAGGACAGATTGTTGGACCACAAGGTCCACAAGGTATCCAAGGACCTAAAGGTGATACAGGAAATCAAGGTATTCAAGGCATTCAGGGCCTCAAGGGTGACAAAGGCGATACTGGAGAGCAAGGCATACAGGGAATACAAGGGCCTACTGGTTTAACTGGCAATACTGGCCCACAGGGCGCACAGGGAATTCAAGGTGTAAAAGGTGACACTGGAGATGTAGGACCAGCGGGTACAAGCCAGTATGTAAGTAAATTAGGAAACAATAATATTTCATTAACACCTTCAGTGCCAAATACAAGCATGACTTTGGTTACAACAGGTACTCAAAACTTAGCTTTAATGTCATCGCTATCTAGAATAAGCACTGGATCCAATAACATTGCAATGGGAGTTCTTGCTGGGTTTGCAATAGAAACTGGTTCCAATAACATAGCAATCGGTAATACATCAATGTCTGGACTTCCAGAAGATATTCCATATGACAAATCTGGTAATTACAACATAGGTATAGGTCCTGGTACATTAGATCTTGTTCATGGATCCTTTAACACAGCAATAGGAAGAGCAGCAGGAAATTCATTAACTACTGGAGATAATAATATTATTTTGGGCAACTTGTCAAACCCATCATCAGCAACAGTTTCAAATGAGATAACACTTGGCAATGACGCTATAGACAGATTTAGAATTCCAGGACTAGGAATAGACTGGACATCTTCTACAAAACCAGGATCTCCTTCAGGTTATACAAAAATAGGTACTGTTACTTCAAATTCTGGCACCACTGTTTCCTTTACTGGGCTAAGCGGTTATAATAAATATTTACTAGTGTGGAGCGGAGTTTATTCAGGCAGTGCTTTTACTATCCCTATTATAAGATTAAATAATGCCTCAACTAACCATGAGTTTATATACTCTGTTGCATATAATAGCTCTTCAATACCAGCATTAACAAATTGGTCGTTCAAAGGAACAAATGCTGGAAGCGTTGGAAATGTTTTAGGAACACCAAATGCTTCAGGATATGTTTACATAGATGGTGCAAATACAACATCTGGGATATCATTTTATGGATCTTCTGGTGGAAAGTGGTCAGATGCGAACAGTTCTGGAATGGGTACATTTGCAGGAGTTTATACGGGATCCGCAAAGGTTACTTCAATAGTTGCCGCTACAAATGATGGAGCATCTTATTCAAGTGGAACTTGGGTTTTGTGGGGAGCACAATAATGAGCGATATTATAGAATTTAATTACGAGACTGGTGAGACAACAATACGTGAGTATACAGAGGCAGAAATATCAGTAAATGAAGAGGTCTCTATTCAGGTAGATGAAATTCTTTCGCAGATTCCAGTTGCCGACCAATCGGTTGTTGACAACTTACAGTCTGCTATAGACAAGCTAACCTCTTTAGGCTTAACAGAAGCCGAAGCAAAAGCAATAGCTGGAATAAGGGAGATATAATGGCAATCGATTTTCCAAATAGCCCATCGTTGAATCAATTATTCACCGCTGGTGGAAGCACATGGATTTGGGACGGAATTGCATGGACCCTTCAAAGAATTACAACAGGTGCTCAGGGACCTCAAGGAGAAGTGGGTCCACAAGGGCCTGTAGGGCCTGTAGGGCCACAAGGAACATCTATTAATGTTAAAGCATCAGTAGTAAATGTAGCTGCCCTACCAACAACTGGCAACAGCTCAAACGATGCAAGAATTGTACAGTCCGATGGAGATCTATATATATGGGGCGGCACATCTTGGACATCCGCTGGCCAGATCGTTGGCCCAGAAGGCCCACAAGGTATTCAAGGTCCTAAAGGAGATACTGGAGACACTGGTGCAACTGGAGCTTCAGGCGGAATAACTTTAGCCGTTACAAACTCGGGATCTGGTTCATATACAATTAATGGTTCTGCTAATCCAACTTTATCTTTTATTCGGGGGCATAGATATGTAATTAATGTTAATGCAGTCGGACATCCGTTTTGGATTCAAACAGTTTCAGGTGCATATAGCGCAGGAATTGTTTATTCTACTGGAGTAACATTATCTTCAGGAACACGGGATAATGGAACAATTATATTTGAAGTTCCATTTAATGCCCCTCAACTTTATTATGCTTGCGAATACCACTCATCAATGGCTGGCTCTATTACAGTTTCTAATTTAGGTCCACAAGGTATCCAAGGACCAAAAGGTGACACGGGAGAACAAGGTATTCAGGGAATACAAGGCTTAACTGGTAACACAGGCGCACAGGGCACACAAGGTATACAAGGTATTCAGGGACCTAAAGGCGACACTGGAGCGGACGGACCAGTCGGAACCCCATCACCAGGATCAATTACTAATGCTATGCTTGTAAACTCATCAATATCAATTAACAACGCCCCAGTAGCACTCGGTGCAAATATAAACCTTGCAACTACAGCATATTCAAACGGAACAAATACTGCAAACTCAAATAAAATATTCTATAACACATCTGGAACGCCACCAACTGGCACTGCAGCTGGCGATTTATATATATTCTTTTAGGATAGCATATGACTATAAAAGCATATGATGGAACAACATGGCAAACACAAAAATCATTAAAGATTTATAATGGTTTGTCTTGGTCAACCGCAAAACAAGCATGGATTTTTAACGGAACGAGCTGGTTAATAAATTATCCAGAGTCTCCTCAAAATGTATCTGGAGCATCTATATCCACACTATCTGGAACTGCAGGAAGAATTGGTTGTGTATATATTGCATCGGTAGGTTCATGGAATTCAAATGATGCATATATTCCCACTTCTTATTCGTATCAATGGACAAGAGATGGTTCAGATGTAGCTGGTCAAACAAATAATACTTATACTACAGGCGCAGCCGATGCTGATAAAGTAATAGGTTGTCGAGTAACAGCAACTAATTTTAGAGGAAGTACTCCATCTTCAGCAACTACAGGGCTTCAAATGCTAACACATGTCTCATCTTTAACTGGATCAAATACGACACTAACAGTAGGTTCTCCAACAGTTTCATTTAATCCAAATGGCTTAAGCTATAGCGGATCTTGGAACCTTGTACCAAATGCAACTACCTATGAAACCACGTCTGGAGGAACCGCAGGATCACCTTCAGTAGATTTAGGAAACAGAATATTTAGTGGAACTGGAACTGCAGGAAATGCATCATTTTCAGTAAGAGCGGTAAATACAAATAGGAGGATTTCTTTAAGTTGGACAGCAGCAACTGGGGCAACATCTTATGATCTTTACGTTAACGGAGGGTTTTTTGGAAATGTGGGTAACACAACAACCTATCCATATACTCCACCTGACGACAATGCCAGAAACTTTACCATATATCCTAGATCATCAGGAAATGTTCAAGGCTACGGAGCATCAGTAACATCAACTATAGCAGCACCAGCAACACGAAGCGATTATGGAACAGGATCAGGAAATCTTGTCCAACCTAATGCAACTTCTCCTACATCTGCTAACGCCAGCGTATCTAGCACTAACCTATCCGTATCTTGGAGCGGAGCAACAAATGCAACTAAGTACAGAGTATATTGGGCACAAGGATCTAGCATATCTTTAGATCCAGCCGTATCTTACGATGCCCCAGAATGGACAGGAACTTCTGCCAGCTACAATGGATCATATGGAGAAGGAAATACTTATTATTTTTATATATCAGCATCTGGAGACAACAATGTTTGGACACCGTATGGAGGGTATAAGGCATCAGGCACAGTTCCTGTAACCGCTCCAGGCACTCCCTCTGTATCTATAAGCAGTATTACTGCATCTTCATTTTTAATATCTTGGGGTGCAACAGCTGGCGCTGATTCTTATGCGGTCTCAGTAGGTACGTCACCTGGCGGTAGCAATATATTAAATACGTCTGGAATTACAGACACATCACGTGGTGTTACTGGGCTGTCTGCATCAACTACATATTACGCAACAGTAACTGCTTACAAGAATATATACGGGTTTGGTTCCCCTGGCTCTACATCTGCAACGACTACTCAATCACCAACAATAAACTTTGGGACACCAACAAGGCCAACATTTTATCGAAGCGGAACAACAGTTAAATGGGGAATGGACAACCCATCATTTTCAGGTCCATTCGATCCTTATGGAATAGAATGGGAAGTTGGAAACAATGCGTCTACTGGCAACATCTCATCTGGAAATACAAAAAGTTATAATACCAGCTATATCTCTACTTCAGGACTGGGATCAGTTTGGAACTATATTGTTGGTACTCATGCTGGAGATATTCCTGCAACCTCAAGCCCTAGATATTTAAGATTTAGGATATACGGATATAACACAGTTACTAATGCGTTTGTCGATGGACCGTGGTCACCATGGTCACTCTAAGGAATATGATATGATATCTAAAGAAGAAAAGATTTTTATTATAGATGGTTACCTAAAATCAAAAGGTGCTGAAAGAATTATGTTGAATGATAGGATTACTCCTGACTTAACTCAGGAGGAGCTTGCTGAAATAAACCTCAGCATAGAGTCAATAGATCAAAAGATTCAAGCCATTGAGTCTGAAAGAATAAAAATAGAAGAAGGAGAATAAAATGCCAACATATACAGTTCTAACAAATGATGAGAAAGCAGCAATTGCTCAAGCAGAAATTAGAAATCTAGAGTATCAGATGTATACACTTGAAGTAAGACTTATCGCAGAAAATGCAAAGTCAGACCCAGATGAAACAGCTGTTTCAACTTTAACTACATTAATTGCTGAAAAGCAAACACAAATAGCAGCACTTTAATTAAAAGAGGAGGATGGAATGTCATATAAAAATAGAGTCTTAAACGACTTTCCAAACTCATTTTATTTATTAGATGAAGTGCAGTCAGGTGCTACTGACACATACACCGAGCTGTTATCTCAATATGCAACATACCAGGCTTTAAAAGATAGCGGTATCACATACGGACAAATAAGCGGTCTAGAGATATATGACTACTCAGGTAGTTTAAATAATGGTACCGCTTCCTTTGCATCCACAAAAGAGATAATGCCTTTAGTGACAGGATCCGTAAGAGGAACTGAGCTTTTGACATCAACAGTAATTAATTATAGCCCTAAAGGAATTGCAACAAAATACTATAAAGATAATTCTTTTTCTATAGAGGCATGGTGTGCACTTCCAGGTTATAGCACAAGCACAACAATAGTTGGAGATGTCACTAATAACATTGGAATATTTTATCAGAATGGTAATATTATATTTAAAGTCGGGGCTAATCAAGTTCAGGCTACAGTATCAAATTCTGAAGTAGTATATATAGTTGCCATATTTCAAAGCAATATTTTGTCGCTATATATAAACGGATTAATTGCTGATGCATTAGAGATAGACTCATATAAGTTTTCTAATGAGTTAGTTGCTTTTCAAAGTGGACCAGCATCTGGAAGAGTTGTAGTAGACTGTGTTGCATTTTATAGATATGCACTATCTGGAACTCAGATATTAAATCATTACTCTGAGGGAACTCAAGAAGTAAATATATCTCAAATTGTGGCAGCAGATAATGGGTACCTATTTAGCATGAACACGGAATCAATTAGACCTAAGTTTATATACTCATACCCAACATCAAAGACATGGTACGAGGTGGCAACGGGAGGAATCTCAATATCTGATGACAATTCATTTATCTATATACCAGAAACAGAAACTTCAGCAACGGCATCATTTACATTTACTGACTACTTCATTGTCCCAAGCTATTTAAATATCGATACATCCCAGATCCACTGGAGCAATGATGTAACTGGAATTCTTGTAGAGGCCAGCATCGATAATATTACTTGGCGGACATGCAAGAATGGAAGTCCTCTTCCTTATATCAATAAGAACGATAATCAATTTTCAGAGATAGTTTATTTAAGGATAACTCTATCCTCTGCAGATACAAGTAAATATCTTCCAATTCTTAGATCCCTAGAAATAGCCTTCTATACTGGAAAGAACTTTTATAGCGACAACTCGGGATATTATGTATCCTCTGCATATGACTACTCTCTACCCAAGGTTAATAGCAAGACCCTTTCTTATAATAAATACAATGGGCTTGTTATGTATGACGGACATGGATTCTCATTGAATTCTATTCCCGCCGTTTCTTGCATAGAGATGATATACACCCCACAGTATAATCAGAATGTCTTATTTTCAGGAGCTACTAAAAAGTACGAGTGGGATAATACGGGGCTAATAACAAAGACAGGGATCTCCTCAATTTATGTCAATGGCATAGATAGGACGGCGGATACAAATGTCTGGAACTTCCTAGTAGTAGATACCCCACACCATATTGTAATAAATCTAACATCAACAGACACCAACATAAAATTTAATCAAAATCAGAATGACTCCAAGTCTGGGCTGGGCCATATGTATAACAATGTAGCCGTATATGAGAGCACCTTGTCCGTAAATCGGATATTAAACCATTACCTGCTATATACTGGGAATACAATTAATCAAATAAATGACACATCCTTTTCTATAGTAGAGTCATCTTTAGGTGACGATTCGACCCCATTCTTTATAACCGTGGTAGAGCCAGAGTCAGTTACCATATAGTTTTGTCCATCTGATGTACAAACTCTAGACTTTAGCACGAAATAATGGTATGATTTATGTCTATGGATATGAGCAAAGCTAGATATAACATTAATGAAGAAGAATCGATTCTGGGCATATATGTCTGGGAAATGCCAGATGGCAGATGGATTGGAGACGATGATGGGAACTTTCTTTCGATCACGTCCAAAAAAGGTAATAGATCCAACATCGATGCTTTGGCTAGAGAAGTTCGCTCGTTCGGCGTATACGAAGGCGGGCCTAAATTTCTTTCCGCTAGAAGGAAGATTGACGATGAAGAGTTCCAGCATCAAAAGCAAAGACTCGACTGGGGATTAGTTCCAGATCCATACGATATAGGAAACTATAAAGACGAAATGAAGAAACTAGGTGGTTTAAGATGACAGTAGAATTTCTTGGTGAAGATAACTCAGAAAACATTATCGACATATCAAATACAGCAGATTGGTTTTCTTTTAAAAAAGACGAAAAGAATAATGACCCATTTGCAGTAGGCCTAGAAGACCTAAAGAAGTTTAGAGGCTTAGGCTCATCATTTAAGCGCAGAATTAATAGAGAATTCTCAAAGTCTTTTACTGGCATAGATGAAACAGGAACACAACAAAATCTACTTGCACAAGCCATAACTGGCTATGCAATGTTCGATCTTATTGAGCCTCCATACAATCAAGAATACCTTTCAAAGATATATGAAATTTCAACATATAACTATGCAGCAATTAATGCAAAGGTTGCCAACATTGTTGGCCTAGGATATGACTTTGTTGAGACAAAGAAAACAAACGATGCCTTTGACTCTATTACAGATGATAAGCAATTAGAAAGAGCCCGTAGAAAGTTAAACAAGCTACGCCAAGATGTACACGCTTGGCTAGATACAACCAACGATGAAGATACATTTACCCAGACCCTGATTAAGGTTTATACAGACCTAGAAGCAACAGGAAATGGCTATATTGAAATAGGAAGAACAACAGGCGGAGACATAGGGTATATCGGTCATATCCCAGCAAAGACAATGCGTGTTCGTAGACTAAGAGATGGCTTTGTTCAACTACTATACGGCAAGGCAGTATACTTTAGTAACTTCGGAGACAATGAAGTAGAGAACCCAATCGCTGGTCAAGAAGATCGCCCAAATGAAATTATTCATTTAAAGAAATATACACCAATGAACAACTACTACGGTATTCCAGATATTATTGCAGCACAGGTAGCCCTTGCTGGAAATGAATTATCTGGCCGTTATAACCTAGACTACTTTGAAAACAAGGCGGTCCCAAGATATATCATTACAGTAAAGGGAGCAAAGCTTTCTCCAGAGTCAGAGCGTAAATTGCTTGAATTTTTTCAAGTAGGATTAAAGGGGAAGAATCACAGATCTCTATATGTTCCACTTCCAGCAGATAGCCCAGACTCAAAGGTTGAATTTAAAATGGAGCCTATTGAAGCAGGAAATCAGGAAGGCTCATTTGAGAAATATCGTAAATCAAATAGAGACGAAATCCTATTGGCCCACCGTGTTCCAATTAATAAAATAGGAACCCCAGAGGGAGTTAATTTAGCGGTAGCCCGAGATGCCGATAAAACATTTAAAGAGCAGGTTTGCCGACCAGCTCAAATGATATTAGAGAAAAAAATTAATGCAATATTTGACGAAAAGACAGATGCCCTAACTTTAAAGTTTAATGAATTAACTTTAACGGATGAGGATACCCAATCTCAAATAGATGAAAGATATTTAAGAATGCAGGTAATTACTCCAAACGAAGTTAGAATTAGAAAGGGTATGATCCCTGTAGATGGCGGAGATGAAATGGTTGATTTAAAGCCACAGCAAGCCGCTGACCAAAGGGCAACCGCTGGGAAAACCAGGGCCCGAGATTCCGAAAGGTCTGCAGGTTCTTCTGATAAAGTCGGAGAAGGACGAAATGCCAAAGGCGACGGAAGACAGGTCGACTAAGTCCACTCAACTGTTATTTGCTTTATAGTCTATAACACTATAAAATTAAGCATATGAACATTGAAAAGTCTTTATGGACCAGTGACGGCAACGTTATTAATCTGTCGGTGCCTTTTACTAAGGTTAACCGTGAAAAAAGAACTGTTTCTGGATTCGCTACGCTAGACAATATCGATCAAACTGGAGATGTTGTAACAGCGGAATCAAGCCTCAAGGCATTCGAAAATTTCCGTGGAAACATTCGTGAGATGCATGGATCAAATGCAGTAGGAAAGATGGTTTCTTTTAAGCCAGAAACTTTCTACGACCCAAAGTCAAAAGAGTTCTTCAATGGAGTATATGTTGATGCATACATTTCAAAGGGTGCTCAAGATACTTGGGAGAAGGTTCTAGACGGAACACTATCTGGATTTTCAATCGGCGGAAAGATTCTTGAATCAGATAACGAAGTAAACAAGGCGAATGGTAAGACCGTAAGATTTATTAAGAACTATGAACTAATTGAGCTTTCTATTGTTGATTCACCAGCAAATGAACTTTGTAACATTCTTTCTATTCAGAAAGTAAATGGACAATACATTGCTAAGGGAATTGCAGTAGGCGTAGTAACTGAAAACATATTTTACTGTGAAGACAGTGATTCTGTTTTTATCTCAACAGATAAAACATACGACTCTCCAGTATCTGGAAAGCCAGCGGAATTAATAGGATGGGTTGAAAGCTCAGACGTTAATAAAGCAAAAGAGATAGACAAGATTCTTGATGCATATAAGCATTCAAGATTTACGTTGCCTGAAACACAAACAATTGCAAAACAGGCAAACGCAGAAGGAGGTAATGAAATGTCAGATAATACAGAAAACGTAGTTGTCGAA
>Ga0164292_10000342_pt1 | contig 35537 bp, 35 predicted proteins | sample GEODES117metaG_FD_111486 | JGI IMG/M metagenome (GOLD analysis project Ga0164292, IMG submission 111486) | Eutrophic lake water microbial communities from Lake Mendota, Wisconsin, USA - GEODES117 metaG | ecosystem: Environmental > Aquatic > Freshwater > Lake | place: USA: Lake Mendota...
AAGGTTTGCTTGAGTTAATTCGGTTTGAGCAGTTGCCTGTGCTGTAGAGGCTTCTGTTTTTGCAGTGACTACTTCAGATATTGCTGTCTGAGCCTCTGTTATTTGTGTTGTTATATTATTTATGGCAGTAGTTGCAATAGTTACTGTAGCCTTTGCATCTTGAACTACCTGAGAACTTTGATCTATTGGGGTAACAGATAAATCGACACTACTAATAGTATTAATAGCGGTTTGAACATTATTTACTTCTGCATTAGCCAGAGATATTTTTGTGGCTATTTCTGCTGTAATACCTTGGGCTTGGGAATATTCGGTTTGTGCTTGTGTTACCTCTACCAAAGCATCGTTTGTGGCTGTAATGGCCTGCTGGACCTCTGTAGTAGCCGTTGTAAGGGCGCTATTAACTGCCTGTTGAGCAGGACTTACAACAACTTGATCTTGGTTATCCGTGGCTTTAGCATGGTCAGGGGCCATGATTCCAAAAATAGTTATGCATAATGCAGAACCTAATATAATGAATATTTTACGCTTTATTCTATTCAATTGGGGGGGTCACTCCAATGTATCTCTACAGTGGTATTATATCATTTATTAATTAATTAATGATAATAAGCAATAAAAAAGAGGGCCAACAATTAAGTTGACCCTCTAATTTAGAGAAGTTAATTACTTCTTTTTGTATCCTGTAGGACATACAGGTGCAACGGCTGTAACCTTTTTAGTTAACTTACCCTTTACACATGTGATTGTTTTCTTAGGAGCAACCATTAATTGAAGTTGCTCAATTTGCTTTGTGATAGATGCAATAAGCGCTACGATTCCATTAAGAACCTCAGCATTGCTAATTGCGCCATCTGCAATCTTATAAGATACAGTTTTTGCTGCATCAGTTGCTACATAGGCTGGAAGATCTACGATCATATTGTATGAACCATTGACATTGCCAACAGTAAACTTATATGTCTTTACTCCTTGAGCAAATGTATCTGCTGATGTTGGAGCAGCAATTGCTGTTAATCCACCACCAGAAATGGCAACGCCACTTCCAACTGTAGAGGTATCTGCAACCTTTGCGCCATTAATATCAGTAGCAGAGATTGTAAGTGTAGCAATTTCTCCTGGAACATAAGAGTTCTTATCAAGAGATGCTGTGTACTTATTTACGCCTAGACCACATGCTGCAACAAACTCGTTTGAGTAAATTTCAGATAGATCTGACAATACATGCTTGATTCTTACAATAGAAGAACCAGATGTAGCAGCGCATGTCCAACCACCAGTTTGTACGGCAGTAGCAGATGATGCCCCACCTACAGAAACTGCAGTGACTTGAGAAGTATACTTTGTGGTATCAGCAGTTGGAGTAACTCCAGCCAATTGATTACCAGCAGCATCCTTAACTACAAAGTCATAAGTTCCTGTGCGTGCTCCATTAGATAGTGCAATGTCAACACCTGTTACGGAGATTGATGCTGCACGACCTGAGAATGCAATACTTTTAGTTGCAAGAGTTACACCATTAAAAGTAATTGTAATTGTTGTGTTTACTGGCTTGTTTTCATTTGCAGTTCCTTGAACTACATATAAAACTCCAGAAGTTCCTGTTTTGGCTGCTGTATTAACCTGTGTGCTTGGAGCAGCATCCCATGCTACTACCGCACCATTGGTTGCAGTTGCTTGAATTACACCGCTAGTTGATAGTTGTGCTGCATAAGCATCCATTGCACGAACGTTTACGTATCCCGTTCCCGCATTAGTAACGCTTGTTGCAGTTGCAACATCTACACTAGATGTTAATGTTCCTGCTGTTGCTGAATCTTGTACACGAACGTAAGAGTCTGCTACAGACAAAACGTTTGTTTTTACAGTTGTTCCAGCATAGATAGTTTTAATATCAATAGTAGAAGTGGTTGAGCCAACCTTCTTCTTTTGTGTTACCGTTACGGTACCTGCACCATTAACAGTCAACTTAACATTTGTTGGCAGTGTAACTGCTGTTGATGTTGTTGCTGTAAATGTAAACAACTTACCTAGATTAGTAAGTGTTACTCCAGTAGGGTTTGACCCTGCTGCTGTGTAATCAGTAAATGTAGCAGGACCAGAGATTTCTAACGAAACGTTATCGTCTGCTGTAGAGGCCAAAGTGTCGCTTGTTGTTAATACAACGACCGCATTGACTCCAGATTCTGCCTTAGTTGTGTCTGTTAATACTGTGACCCCACGAGCCCCTGCAGATAGTGAATCAGATAATACATATCCGTTACTTACTGCTGCTGATGCTTGTGGCATAACAGTAAAAAATGTACTCGCCATCGCTGCAGCGGTAACAAGTGCTATCTTTTTGAATGAATTCATTTTTCTCCTATTTCTTTTTATATTAGATTGAATCTATCTAGATAATCTTTTACGTCATCTGGGATAGGTTTATATTGTATCACGTTGTCTGGTAGGTCGTCAACTTGCTTTGGCCTATCTTTAAACGTATGTACTTCTATTTCTTGATTTACATTTTTAGGCGTAAAACTAATGGCCCCAAAGACCGCTCCGCATACAGCATCAGAAAGGTCCTTAGATTTTTTACGTGGGTGGTCAACCTTTTTGTCATTAATAATCTTAAGTTCACCCATCTCGTCTAGCAATAAGGGAATCATGGGCATAGCAACTCTTTCTTCATATACAAGCATTGCTAGATCTTCATAGTGTTTTTTCCCTACAGATATTGTTTCAGTTTTGATTCCGACAGATTTTAATTCATTTTGAATATCAAATGATTGCCACCTATCAAAAGAAACCAAGCCTATGTTAAATCCCTGCCTTCTTAGATTAATAATCCAATTTTTTACATCGCTCAGGTTAACTGGGCCTTCTGTTTTTGGTTCCCACCACGCAACTGCGTCAACAATAACAATTGGAGCAACCTGTTCATAATCTTTTAATACTTGAAGACTAACCCATTTATCAACGTGTGCAATTGCTACGGCACACTTGTCATGTTTTTGTGCAAGGTCAGCATGAATATAATATATTTTTTCTGGATCTGGTTGAAAAGAAGAATCAAATCTTCTTGAACTGTCTACTGGATTTCTTAATGACATGCATTTTTCTAGTTTATCTCTTTGTTTAAAGAATGCATCAGAAGAATATGTTGGTTTACAGGCAAAGCGCATCATGGCATCACCAAGGTCTGTAAAAAATGAAAGTTTAAAGTCTTCAATATCTCTAGTTGGATTTACTTCCCACGTTGGTTTTTTTAATGCAAGAATTCCTGGGAATTTATAAGACTTTATATAATCTTCGTCCCAGGTAATTTCAAATGTATTATCTGGATGATCTTCAGGCAGAGTGGGATTAATAATAAATTTATGATGTTTTTCAATTACTTCTTTTTCTGCAATAACATCGTCATATCTTTTTGAAATAAAGTCTCCAACATATCTAGGGAATGAAAGTAATGCAACTTTGCCTAAATCTGGGAAACGAGAATCAACTGATCCACGAAATGCCTTATAAATATTTTCTGCAGTCTTGCCTTGTTCATTTCCAGTTCCAACTTCTGATGCAAAACCAGAAATTTCATCAAGCACTGCAAGTATTAAGTTCAAACCTTCATGCGATTCTCTTTCTGAATGTCCAGAATAAACCGTAATGGACTTATTAAACTCTATACTATCTGCTTTTGCATAAAATTTTCCTGCAAACCAAGGTGATCCTTCAATCTTTGTTTTAAATCCTTTAAAGAAAACATTCTTAGCCTGTTGAGCATTAATAGCAACGTTAATAATATCAATAGCATCTCCACCTGGCTTACCAAAGTATCTCGCTGGGTCTTTAAGGCATAGGAGTTTGTATACTAAATATGCACATCCTACTGTAGAGGTAAAGTCTTTTCCGCTACCCTTGCCAAGTTGTAATATAATTTCATTTTTTGTATATTTGTCATAATAGGCACCTCCATCATTTGTCCCCATTAAATCTTCAAGATCTTTTTTATAATAAATTTGGCTCATTGCCTCTACAATGTTATATTGTATTTCTGAAAGTTGTGGCTGTCCAAGATAGTTTGGTGACTCAACAAATGTCTTTACATCTACTGGTCTTTCTTCAAAAACACTATCTTTTAATACTTCTAAAAAATCATTGAACGTCGTGGACAATTGTTAACACCTCATTATCTTTAGCAATGTCAGATAAACGTTTCATAATTTTATCTCTTACCTCTGGATGTTCGCTTGCGATGTCTCGTAAAATTTCTACAAGAATCTCTTGACGTCTTTCAATTTCTACCATTTCTTCTGCTAACTCTTTATTTTCTAGCAGTCCCGCCTTTTGAAGCATCTCAATTCTGGCTTTTTCAATATCCACAACCAGTTTAATCCCTTGAGTTTTTGCAGAAAGATTATTGCCAAGGCTTGCTTCATCAATAACTTCGTATGCTTTTGTAATTAGTTTTCCATAATGAGCATCCATTGATGCCAATGCTTCTTTTGCTCTTGCACGGATTGCATCATTTGCTGATGCCATCACTTTCCATTCATTTATTAATGCAACTACACGCACCCTTGGAATTTCTAATTCTTTTGATATTTTTGTTGGATCATTACCCTTTAGATATTCTTCAACAACCTTATTGACCTGATCTAAATGTTCTACTAACTCTGCTTCAGTTGACATTTGCGTACTCCCTTATACTCATATTGTAAAGACGATCACACCAAAAAAGATGATAGGATGTTCCTACATGCTCGTTATCCCTAGATGTTATTGCAAATCTATCTCTAATTAAACTGTCTGCATGTTTTTTAAAAAAATCTATAAAATCAGTCCTTGGAAAAAACCAAAGTGTTTCTAAATCCATTTCTGGAAAATTGTAGTCCCATGAGAACATGTATAGTTTAATGTTGTTTGATTTACAATAAAGTTCTAAAAATAACAGATAGTGAAAAGTGTTAATTTTAAGAACCTCTAAAGATTGTTCGTCCGTGTCTTTTGTATAAGTTCCATGCCTTACTGATCCAGCCTCAAAATCACCAGGATAGTTTAAGAATTTTCTGGTCTCTTCATTGATTGGAATATAATTTCTGCCTATTTCTGGCAGGCAAATAAAAATTTGATCTGGTTTGCCAAATTTATCTATATACTTAAATATATTAGCAACAATTTCTAAACATCCGATTCCTGGCATTGCTAAATTAAAATATCCAGAAACTTTTTTATTTTCTTTTATTCTATTGTATAACTTTTTTGACCAAACTTCATCTTCTTCTAGGCCAATTCCAAATGTTGTTGAGCATCCAGAAAATAGCAAATGTTCTCCTTCATGATTGCTTTCAAATTCTTCACATCTAAAGTTTTTAGAATTTAATGTTAGATCGACAAAAGATTGATTTTTAAATAGATGTCCCCACCCATCTAGATCTTTCTTAAATTTGTTAAGAACTAAATGATTCATTTTAATTTTGATCATTTTTTTCCTTGGCTATTTTTAATAATACTAAATATCCGATTAGATCGTCTATGTCGTTGTCACCAACATAGTCAGTTCCTTTCATAAGCCTGCTGAGTTTGTCATCAATCCTTACACGTAGTTGTTCTACTGGATCTGATTTACTAAAAATTCTAACTGGATCTAAAGCGGAGTCCCCGTACGCAATATTTTTTTCAATAAGCATTTGTGCAATTGAATGACAGGTTTGCCAAATATTAATTCCAGACGGAGCGCCTAGGGAATGTAAATATAAATCAGTGCATTTAAAATCTCTCACATCTTTATATACTGACTCAAGTTTCATCAGGTTCACCTTCCCAATCAAATACGTCTGGTAAATCTTTAAACGTAGAAATGGCATATGTGATTCCAACAGCAGTAACTATTGCTGTTGTTAATAATATCTTTTTAGCCTTACTCATCTTTTTGACTTCCTTAATCCAAATTTTGCAAGGTATACGTAAATAGTTTCAACGCTGGTTCCACATTCCTTAGCAATGTCCTGTGGAGACTTTTTATCCATAACATAGCGCTTACGAAGCCAAGTCTCACTTGTATATAGTTTACCAGTCATAGTATTATTTGTCAACCCTTGTTACTGGATCAAGTCTATCCCAAAACCCTCCTGGGTTTCCTTGATACGCTTGCCCAGTTTCCCGATCCAAAAGAAGCCATTTAGTTGGAGCCAAGGTTTTAACTGTTAATATAACATTATTTTTTTCTTCTTTAAAAATAAGAGGCTCTCTATTTGTCATTTAAAAGCCTTTGTTAAATTATTAATTGCCCAGTATCCTATCCCGCAAGCATCTGCAACATCGTTATCCCTAATATCTTTGTCGTATTGAACGTTAATAAACCTAATAGTCTTTTCTTTTCTTATTTCACGCTCTTGTGTTTTATACCACGACTCTGATTTATTTGGGGTCTTACTTCTCATATCTATTTTTTCTTCTTTGCTAAATCGTTTATTGCCAATGTAGTTCTGCCAAGTTATAGGCGAAACAGATCCTATTTCTTTAACTCCACATTCCCAAAATGCTGCTAATATTGCTCCCTGAATTAATGCTAAATCAGATACTGTTTTTGGGCTATTCATAAAAATAGTATGCTCAATAACAACAACATCGATATCGTATAGATCAAATAGCGCTCTAGTTTTTGCATAGGCGTCTCCTATTTTTTCATAAACTGTATTTCCAGCAAAGGTTACTTTTCCTACAAAATCTAATTTTTTATTATCAAAAATAGCAAAGGCAATGCTATTTGTGCTTGCATCGACAGCACAAACCTTTTGCCTATTTGCATTCTCAAGATTTATTATTTTTGCTATCACGCACAATTCCTTTAAGTTTTTTTAATGTTTTTTCAACTTCTTTGTTATTGACTTGACATACATTGCAAAGGCTGTCGTCATTATACATAGATAAAACTATGCCACAGCCTCCAGAACATTTCTTTGGATTTAGTTTTCTTTTTTGTCGTTTAACAGAATTATATCTAGAAAATATTTTTTCTTTTGTAGCGTTTTCTCTGCAAAGAACACTACAATAAACCTGATAACTCACATTAGGTTTAAATTGACTATTGCACCAACTACATTGTTTCACTTAATTCCTCTAGAGTTTTTATTTTAATTACACCATCTCCAGCCTCATCGCATGTTTTTCTAACTGGGCAAGTTTTACATTTTTTAGAATTGCTTCTATAATTTTTAATTGGTAACTGTTTATTTTTCCAAGCAGCAAAAACTTCATCCATCCAGGCAAAAGTGTTATCAATATATTCTCTATAGGTATCGTTTACTTCAATAGGGAAAAGTAGTAGTTCATGATTATTTTTGTTTTCATAAATAATAATTCCCTTAGATTTTTTTAATATCTTCATATATATTAATGTCTGAGTAACGTGATCTTTTTTTGGCTTGCCAGCCTTTTTCCTATATTCGAATACCTCATTATTCTGTGTTTTAATTTCTCCAACAATCTCTTCGCCATTCCAGACAAGCATACAGTCGCCATATCCAAAAATTGGAGGACTTGAATTAACCACTTTAAACTCTGTGGTATTTTCTATTTCTTTTGTTTTCGGGTTTTCCTTTTGAAATACCTGGGCAATGCCAGAATCTAGCAATGCCTTTTCAATTCTACTATGAGACAAAACTCCGCTACTCATATTTGCTATGTCATAGGGAGTGCTGTAAGTTTCAAATATTGCGCCTTCAAATGCCAAATACCAATATCTTGGGCAAACACCATTGCCATCGCTATAAGTTAAGGTTGACGGAGCAAATGTCTTTTTTGTCATAAACTTTGGATCCTGATTTGCAATATACCCGCTGTTAATTTTTTCCGCTATACCAGAAACGTCAAACGCTGGTGCTGGTGCGCTGTCTTTTTTAATCATAACCTGCTGTAATAAATTTTTAGTCATTTTATCCTTTTCTGTTTAATTAATTATATCAGTTATCAGCGAGTTATGTATTTGAGTGCTGAGACCAAGTTGTTTACGGATTCTGCTGCTGTGTAGTAGATATTTTTTTTAGCCCTATTGTTTTTATCTACATTGGCCATCCAGGTTGCTTTTAAAGAAAGTTTAGCAGCAATAGCCTGAAGCCTTACAATTTCAACAGTTGCCACAGCAATAGGAATGTCTGGCTTTGTAATAAGTTTAGCGATCATCTCAAGAGATGTTGTCAATTCTTTATCATCCATGTATTCGGCAATTTCTGCCAATCCATTAATAGATTCAAGTGTTGTCTTTTCTGGCTCCATTATTTATTTCCTTTCAATGCCTCTAGTTGTTCGAAAAACTTTTTTCTATATTCTTTCATTTTTGGCATACTGTTATGCTTTTTGATAATTACGTCTCGCTCTTCTTTACTCATTTGTTTTTCAGCATAAGGCTGATGTTCAAATTTATTGGAAAAATGAAATACAATAACTTCGCATCTATCATTTTCTTTTAATATAATTGGATCTCTCCAATGAATTCTATCTGAAGCCTCGAATACCAAAACCTCATTATCCTGTAATATAAATCCTTCATCTTCAACAACAATTGGCCAATCAATATTGCTTGACATTTGATAATCAATACTAACTTTTGTATAGTAGTTTTCAACATCAAGGTGTGGTGGAAGATTTGGAGAATTGCCATTTCCATATTTACCAAAGTAGTCCAGATACTGATAATGTGTTAGTTCTAAATCTGGATCATCAACAAATTGTTTTGCTAGTGTTATTAATTTTTCTTCAATGTTTTTTGGAATAGCAAATTCAATTTGAGATCTTGACATTGACTCAATAACCATTGGAGCGTACCTGCTAGATCCAGGTTCCAACAATCTATTTGTTTCTATTAAATCTCTTAATGTTCTTTCTTCTTCTAAAGTAAAGAAATTTTTAAAAATACCACTTTTTGTTTCCATCTTACTATATTACCACAAAAGTAATTTATTGTCAATTCTATATCAATTATTATTTAAGAGGCTTTGTATGGTTGTTCTGGCAAAGTTGTTACAAGCAACAACTAATTTTTCCGCAATATCATTTTTATGATTTTCTTTATAGGATGGTTCACTATCTATTGAAAAATGAGCAAAAATCATTTCAATAAAATCATCATCTTTAAATTCTTTATATTCTCTCCAGTGGATTTGATTGGTTCCAGAAAAGGTTAGGGCTTCGTTATTTTTTAAAGTAAATGATTTATTATCTACAACAATTGCCCAGTCTATATTTGATCTTACCTGAATATCAATTGTTACTCTTGGAGTGGAAAATGCATTGTCAAAATGTGGAGTTAATATTGGCATTTCTCCATACTGCTTTGAATATCTTGCAAAAGAAATTTCTTGAAGTTTAACTGGCTCATCATATATTTCTTTAGCGATATGGTTAATTTTATTTATTACTGACTCTGGCAATTGGCTAAACCATATTTTTTGTGCATAAATTGAGGTAGTTGAAGTTTTTTCTTTTTGATCTAGATCAATTGTTTGGTATAAGTCTTCTATTTCTTGATTTGTAAAAACATCTTTATACACAGCATTCTTAAGTAATTTACTTTGCATTATCTTTAGTCTTAACTTTAACTTCAGTATCAACTATTTCTGTTTCTATCTTATCGCTGTTTATCCCAGTCTCATGCATCAACACGCTTGATCTGGTTCTCATTATTCGATCATGATCTCTTTTTTTATATTTAGGAGGAACATGAGTAAACCAACAAAACATCATATTTATATCTGTGTGTGCTGGTAAAACCTTTTTTTCTCGCCAGTGCATCTGACTAGTACCAGAAAATACTAAACCTTGTCCATCTTCTAAGTTAAAAGTTTTTCCTTCTACAATAACTCCCCAAGGTTCGTTTGTTTTTAACTGAACATCTATTAAAAACATATCTACTGGCCTTGTGTCATAATGAGGGAAAAGTTTTACCATGTAATCAAACTCAGGACTATACTTTACTATTGAAATTTGTTCTACTATCATTGGTTCCCCAATAATGTTACTCATTACTCCTGTAAGTTTTTCTTTTATTTTATCACTTGGCTGAAGATCAACATACACCCCTTGGCCACCCCAAGTTTGAATTTTAATATTCTCTTTTGGATATTCTTCCATTTGCTGAAGAATTTCATCTATTTCTTCTTTAGTTAATATCTGATCAACAACTATAGGGTTAAAGTCGCTATCCCTGACGTGTTCTTGGCTTTCAATTAAAGCCTTGTATTTTGGTAAATGGTCATAGTTAAATGTTGACATAATTATATTATACCATTACCCTGGTCTATAGGGCGACTCTGTGGGGTTGTATTTTTTGTGTTTACAAGGTCTTCCAGTATAGATAGTTCTACAATCGCAAGTCTAACCTTAGAATTTTCTTCCCCTATAGAAACTATCAACGCTGGGTCTTTGTGATTTTTTATAGCATCTGTTGTTATTTTTGCCCAAACGTCTTTATTTAAAGTAAAAGATTTTTTAACTTCTTTAAAGTCAACGGTAAAGTTTTGCCAGGTTGCATCCCCCTTTTGATTATTTCTTCCAGAGTTTTTATGCTGCTTGGCCCCAATTCTTTTGCTTTCTGATCTTTCACTCATTGTTAAAGTCCTTTTTCTTTTTCTTTTTAGGCACAAGCGATACTCTTGATATATGTTTTTTACTACACATCCAGGTAGCATCTCCTGTCTCTATCCATAGCCTTAATGAAGAAACTTCTTCTTGGCATGTTTTACATGGCCACTTTCCTGGATAAATAGAGTATTTATTTTGCAAAGTTATTAATTTCCATCTTCTATTAAAAAATTAAAAAATAAAACTCTGGCAAAATCTTCCTTGTCTTCTGATAAAACAACTTGGCATTGTTGTTTTTTTGGATTAAGCAGTATTCCATCACACTTGGACAATGTTATTATTTCGTTGTCTATCGAGTATTTTACATCTGAGGGGGTTAACTGAATCATAAAGGTTAATAAATTATCTTTATTTTTGTCAATGTACCCTGGCATAAATTCTTTTTGAGTATTTGTATGTTTAACAAAATAAACGTCCTTAAATATAGCCTTGTTTGAATTAATTTGTGTTTTTAGGTGCTGAACAATTTTATTTATTAGTATTCCAGGAACGGTAACATTTTGATTTTGTAGGCTGATCAAGTCATTAAAACGGTAAAAGTTTACCTCGTCTTTATTTTCTAATATTGACTTGCTTACTGTTTTATTTTTTAATATTATGTCAATATCTAGTAATTCATTGTTCATAATTAATTATTTGTTTTCTATTTTATTATTATCTAGAGAAAAATTAAAGAATAGTAAATCAGAGCCACGGCTATCCTGATCAGAAAAAATAATTTTACAGTCTTGATACGTTGGAGATAAGGTAAGCGCATAATGTTGTTTTACTATAAATGACTTATCATTAATTAAATAATTGCAGTTACTATCTGTTAACTGTATCATTAAACTAACTAACTCTTTGTTAGATTTGTTTTCGTATCCCTTTATTATGTCTTCATCATTTACTAAATTTTTAACTAAATAAGCATTTTCAAATGTAAGGTCAAATTCAGCGTGGACGTGAGTCATAAATCTAATTACTTTATTTTTGGTTTCTTCTGTAATATCGACAATTTGACTTTCTAAATTATTCATATTGTCTGGATTATAAAAATCAAAAATATCTTTTCCATTAATTGGAGACCTATACATTGTATTGTGTGTAAGTGGTGTTGAGCCATCTACACTAATTTTTTTAAAATCAGGGTATTGATCTGCCGAGTCTGATATTCGTATTGTATCCCACCAATCTTTTGTTTTGAGTAAGGGTGGCGCTTCAATTTTTTTAGTAATAAAACTTGATCTTATTTTCATTATGTCTGAATTTTCCTTAGACATTGCTCTTGGGCTTTTATGTTGTAGCCAAAAAAATATAAGATCAATCTTTGCATTTTCTTTTAATTTAATTGGCTCTCTCCAATGAACTCTGCCAGTACCACAAAATAAAATTGCCTCGTTATCTCCAAAGTCGAATCTTTTTCCTTCCATAAACAATCCCCAATTTTCCGTAGACTGAACATGATAGTCAAACACATACATTTCTACTGGTCGTGCATCATAGTGTGGACCAAACTTTGGGTACCAACCAAAATCTGGGCTATACCTAGTGCCACCAACTTCTACAACCTCTAACTCTTCTCCTACTGCATCACTAGCCATTTTTTCAATTTTTTTAATAATACTTTCTCTATTTAAAAATTGAATATTTAAAGTTCCTAAGCCAGCGTAAGCCTGAACATTTATGTCTTTTTCTTTTACATTATTAAATTGGTCTTTGATATATTGCAATTCTTCATTTGGCAAAACATCTGTAAAAAGAACTGGGTCAAAATCTTGGCCATTTATTTTTGGTTGACTTTGAACTAGACGAATATACTCTGGAAACGTTTCTTCATTATAATACTCATTCATAATAAGATTATACTCTATTTATAAAAAATAAAAGACTATGCATTTAGTTTATCCATAATAGACTCTTGAAGATCTAGATCCTCTTTTACACGATTAATAAATCCTTCTCTGCCCTGGACTTTTGAGCCATCTGGTAATATATACCAGGCTCCTGTGCGCTCTACTATGCCACTTAATTCAGCAGTATCAATAAGATCAGCGATGCTGTCAACACCAACTGAGTCACCTCTAAAGTAAAAATCATACTCTCCAGACTGAAACCCTGGACTTGTTTTTGAAAATTGCAAGTCCCACCTAATCTTACGACCAACTTTTTCTTCAATTAATTTATCACCTACAGGAATCTTCCCTTTAATTGCTTGATTGTCCGATTCTGAAGAAAATAACTTAATAACTGTTGAAGAGTAGAATTTAGTAGCCTGACCGCCAGTAGGCTGCTGGCTAGTATACATAGCAGAAATATTATTACGGCTTTGACTAATAAGAATAAAAAGAGTTGGCTTAACTTTATTATTAGCATAATTAATCATTTTCCAGGCATTGGAAAAGTCTCTTGATTCTGCTCCAATTTGTTTTGTATTTTCAAGTTGTTTAAGTTCATCTGAATCTTTTTCAAAATAGATTGCTGGAAGAAGTGATGTAATTGAGTCAACAACAATTAAGTCAACTCCAGCATTCATCAAATTTGTTCCAATATCTACCATTTCATTTATTGTTCGGCACTGAGAAACAATAAGTTTTGAAGAGTCTACTCCAAGTGACTCAGCCCAAACTTTATCATATGACATTTCTGCATCAATCCATGCACAAATTTTTCCTTCTTTTTGTGCAAGTGCTACTGTTTGTAAGCATAGGGACGATTTAGCACTTGATTTACTTCCCCATATTAAAACTTGGCGTCCATACGGCAAGCCACCATTTAATGCTTTGTTTAACCCATAACTTGGTGTTGCAGCATATTGTGTTGGTGGAATCGTGTCTCCCGACATTACGGTCTTTCTTAACTTTGGATTAAGTTGCGCTAATACATCTTCTATGGTCATTGTCATTTTTTATTACCCCTTATCACTTTAAACTAACACATCCTCTAATATAATTGTTCCATCTTTTGTTTTTCCCAAAACAAACTTATAGGCTTTTCCTTCTTCAATATGCATGTATGCTCTTGCAAAAGATGTTGGAAATACTGTAATAGAATGCAAATCCCTTGAAGTATCTGCCAAAGTTAATGATGCCATTTTTTTGCCAGCCTTAGTTGTTCTAGGTTTAAATGCTACCACAAACATTTCTTCTTCTGTAAAGGGTAATTGTTTATATCCTAAAAATTTAACAAGGGCATTTTGAGAGCCTTTTAATTGATCGACAGGGATAGCAGAAAGAATCCTATTATCATTAGCAAGAATGAGATACGTGTTGCCTGCCTCAATAGTTGTCTGTTCTTCATCAAATATACCCACACTTCCTGTTTTATCTAATATTTCTACTCGTGACCAGCCAGTGCCTCGTTTAATATTTTTTACCATACCCATTAATACATACGATCCCTTTTCCTCAAAGTCCGAAACATCTTGAATAAAGGCATGATAGTGTGATGGAAGTACAGTGTTAAACTCAGGCAAATTTAAATACTCATAAAGATTTTCTTTAATTCTTTTATCGTCTCGTGGATTATCCTGAAATGTTAATGCTCCAACAGAGTTCATTGCCGTAAGGGCTCTACTATTTACCCCATTGCCTTTTGTAAAAGTAAAAGTTTCAACGTCCTTATATGTTTTAAATGGCCTTGCACTAATATATTTATCTGCAATCTTATCTGAAATAAACTTAATTGCTGTTAATCCAAAACGTATACCCTTGCCCTCAATTTCAAAATCTTTTCCAGAGTCATTGATGTGTGGCAGTTTAACTGGAATGCCCATTCTCTTGGCCTCAATTAAATACTCTGTTCTGTTGTCTGGACTTTTTTCATTTTTTAATAAAGCAAACATAAATTCAATTGGATAGTAATACTTTAACCACGCCGTCCAAAACGAGAGTGTAGAGTAAGCAACCGCATGACTCTTGTTGAACGAGTATCCCGCATGCGCTTCAAAGTCATGCCATAAATCACGAGCCAAATTGGGGCTAATATAATTAGAAGCACCACTAATAAACTTTTCTTGAAAAACATCAAACTCCCTAGCATTTTTTTTCTTACCGATAATCTTACGAACCTGATCAGCCTCAGACATTGTCATTCCGCCAAGTTCTACGCAGGCCTGCATAACTTGTTCCTGATATAAAATACATCCGTACGTATCAGATGTTATTGTTTTTATTTTATCATGAAGATATGTAACCTTTTGTTTACCATGTTTACGTAAAATATAATCTTTTCCAATAGTATTCATTGCTCCTGGTCTTACTAGAGCGTTTGATGCTGCAAGTTCTGAAAGATTTTTTACACCCATTTTAACAAGAAGGTTGGTGTATGGTGTTGCTTCACACTGGAACACCCCTTTTGTATATCCTGCCGAAATCATTTCATAAATATTCTGATCAGTTAAATCAATTTCTAATAAATTAATTTTTATAAAGTGTCTTTTTTCGACCTCGTCAATTGTATCTTTAATTACACTTAATGTTTTTAAGCCAAGAGCATCAATTTTAATTAAACCAATTTTTTCAGCCTCTTCCATATTAACCGCCACAACAGGTATGCGCTCATCGGAACCAGGAGAAGAACGTGTCTCCAGCGGTGCGTACCTAAAAATAGGATCTTTACTAGTGACAACCCCAGCAGCATGAATGCCAGTACCTCTAATACGTCCACGTAATTGTTCCCCCAATTTTTCTATCTCTGGATATTTTTCTCTAAACCAATGAGTTGTTTTACTCATACAGTATTCATCCCATGTATCTACTAACTTTAAAACTTTATTAACATCTGACAATGGAACATTCAGTGCTCTTGCAACATCCCTAACAACTCCCTTATCTTTAAATTCTAAGAAAGTTGTAATTGATGCAACGTGGCGATATTGTCTAACAAGATAATCTTTTACTTCATCACGTCTTGAATCTTGAATGTCCGTATCAATATCTGGAAAGTCATTTCTATCTGGGTTAATAAAACGGAAAAACAAAAGTCCGTGTTCGATTGGATCAATGTCTGTAATCCCAAGTAAAAAACAAAGAAGAGACCCTGCAGAAGAACCACGACCAGGGCCAACCATAATGTCTTCTTTTTTGGCCCAGTTAATCATATTACTAACAACAAGAAAGTATGGGGCAAATTTCTTTTCTCGAATAATACTAAGTTCTTCATCTAATCTTTGTTCATATATATCATTCCCAAGCCAATTACTGGTAAGTTTTTTTTCTTCCAAACCAGCAAAGGCTAAATTTGATAATTCTTGGTCTGGATTTTTATACTGAACTGGCAATAAATTTAAATGTTCTTTGATGTTATAGTCTTCAATTTTTGCAGCAATCTCTAATGTATTTTCATATATATCTTCTCTATATATATCTTGCTTTAGCATAGCGCTTTTAATTTCATCATATGAAAGTAGATGAATATCAAACTTATTAAAACTCATCATTCTTTCTTTGCCATACAAATAGTCTAAGCGTCTCATCATATCTTTATGAGTTTTAGATTTTTCATATGTAACGCCTTTTTCTAATTTTGCGTGTGTATTTAAAATTAACATAAGTTCTTGAATTTCTTTTTGATCTGTTGTTGAGTGGTGGCAATCTGGGGTAACAACTACTTTAATGTTAAATTCGTCTGCTAAATCAATTAAAGCGATATTAATTTGTGCTGGATTGTGGGGCATCACTTCGATATAATAGTCATCATTAAAAACTTTTTTAAACCATTGTATTTTTTCTTTTGCAACTGCATAATTTTCTTGATCAACAGCCTTTGCAACTATTCCACTTAGACAGGCAGAGGTAACAATAATTCCCTCTTTATACTTTTCTAATGTCTCAAAGTCAAACCTAGGTTTTCTAAAATATCCCTCAGTCCAAGCAATTTCGTTTATCTTGTTTAAATTTTCCAAACCTTTTTCATTCTTAGCCAATAGAACAATGTGATTATAGTTATTGTCTAATGGGTCAGTGCGTTCTGCCTTTTCACGACGATCAAACCTATCATTAGTCATATATCCTTCTATGCCAAGAATTGGTTTGATTCCCCTTGATTTTGCCTCACGAGCAAATTCACGATGGCCTGAAAGCGTTCCGTGGTCTGTGATCGCTAGAGAGGTCATCCCTAGCGCCACAGCACGGTCTAAGTATTCTGCTGGAGTAGCAACCCCATCCATTAATGAGTAATGTGTATGTACATGCAGTCCAGTGTAACTCATACTACCAATCAGTATTGGTTGATGAGGTTGTTGATGGTGAATCAAAGCCAAGATAAAATGCCTCTTGCTCTGCATATGGAACACGACGTAGAGCCATTTCTAATGGGTATGGTGCAACACCCTCCCAAGTGAATGGTTCTTTGTCTGGAGAAGATGGGATCATAGTATAACTAGTTTCTGTACTTTGTCCATTTCTCTTTAATTTCCAAGTTAGGTTTGAGATGCTTCCTGTCTCCAAGGCATACTCACGAATTGTATTGAATGATGACTGCTTGCTAACACCCATTGACCAAATGGCTACGTATGGTGGCTCAATGCCATCATCTACAAGAACGTTGCAATAAAAACGAAGGCGTGCTCTCCAGCCAGCCTTTGGATCCTTGCGATGCATTTCTTCTGCCCAGTCACGGCCTTCGCTATCCATGGTGTCTACTGCTTTTCGCTTATAGTCTTTTGGATTAACGTGTTCTTTTACAACAAGAGCAAGGCCACGATCTGCATTGTAATTTGCAGAGTCTTCGTCTAACTCTTCAATAAAGCGAATTTTAACTGCTTGTCCGTCAGCAAGTTTTAGCCAGCGAACTTTTGGTGTGTCTGATTTTGGTTTGTCGAGCAGGGCGTTGATATTCTTTAGTCCCTTAATAACGCTCATATGTTTTCTCCTTTTGTGTTTGTATATTTATTCTAGCATAGAAGATATGGACTTGTCAAACTGGAACTCAAGATTCCTGATTGCCTTATCATCCATATCCCCTATATCTTTATATTCTATATTAAGTTGTATAACAGAAACACGAGATTTTAATTTTTCAATTATTCTATCTCTCATGTTTCCTCCTGCTTCATCGTTATCTGCAATAATAATAATATTATTGAAATATCTTTGAAGCAATTCTATTTGCGTATTTGATACATTTGCACCCAGGGTTGCTACTGCAGGAAAACCAACCTGGTCTAATCTAATTGCATCAAATGATGACTCAACAACATATACCTTGCTAGATGCCTTCACTCTGTGCAAATTAAAAAGAACTTTAGATTTTGGCAATCCTGGAGTATTCTTAAATTCTTTTCCTTCTATAGACCTACCAACAAAGCCAACTGGAAGTCCATCTGGAGCGTGCACTGGTATCGTTATCATATCTTGTTTTTCTGAATACCCTAAATTAAATTTAACAATAGAATCTCTTGTTATTCTTCTTCTTTCATAATAAGACATTGACCTTGGAGAGTTTAATGCCTGATTGTTAAGTCTTTTAATTATCAACTCATCAAAAACCTTATATTCTGGAATATGAACTAATGCTTTATTTACTGCAGTCTCAATATCTATATTTTGACTTTTGCTAGTAACAAACCTAATAGCCTCAAAATAAGTTCTGTGAGTTATCTCACTAACAAATGATATGAGATCTCTTGTTGTTTGACAAGAAAAACATAGGAATGTTCCTTTAGTTTTAGAAACTTCTCCAGCAGGGGTTCTAAAATTATTATGATATGGGCAAAAAATTATAAAATCTGTATCTAGTTCTTTTTGAATGTCAATGCCAGATCCCTCTAAAACTCTACGGACTTGATCGTCGGTATAAAGATCATTCGCATATCTTTTATTATTTGACATTTGCATCCTCAAAATCTTTATATCTATAATAGCCTTTGTCAAAATCAACCTGAACTAAAAAGTCTCCCATAAATCCATTACGATTCTTTCTAAAAGCACACTCAATAATATCGCTATTAGTTGCCCTACCGAGGGCTAGGACCCAGTCAGCATCGTATGCAATCTGTCTAGACCAAGCAGTTTGTCCAAGTGTTGGGACGGTATTGAGATTAGTAACATCATCTGGAGTAGCGGAAGAAATTGCAATGATTGGAACCTCTTCGCTAATAGCCATGAGTTTAAGTTCTCTTGAGAGGTTCTTCATTCGTACCGTTTCATTGTCAGATTTTTGGTTTGGAGACATTAGTTGTAAATAATCTACAATAACAAAATCGGGCTTATATTGATCAATCTTTCCACGTACAACAGATGGGTTTACTTCTCCACCGCTATCATTTGAAATAATGTGAAACTCTGGCTTTCCAGCAACATGTTTTTTATGCCAAGACTTTAGCATATCTAACTCTATTTCGCCATTGCTTATCTTTCTGTGTGACCAAACGCCTTCGCCCATAATAGCAAAGATGCGATTTCTAACTTCAACCTCTGACATCTCAAGACTAATTATAAGTGGTGATCGTCCTTGTTTCCATGCTTGAACAGCAAAATAAAGAGCAAGCCAAGATTTGCCAATTCCTGGATATGCTAAAAACACACCAAGTTGTCCTGGCATAATTCCAGATGGGAGATAGTTGTCAAATCCTGGCAAACCTGTTTTAATTCCAATGCTTCCAGTTTCTCTCATTTTTTGCATTTGTGTATAGTATGCAATAGCAGATTCTAAATCTGTTGCATCAATATCTTTAATTGCTGCAGTATTCTTTTTCAATTCAGATGTTTTAGTTATTAATCCGTTAAGGGCATTATCGCCATTACCATTCTGAACATCAGATGCAGCAGATCTTAATATATCCTTTAAACTATCATTTAGATATTCTGACTGTAATTCTTCTAAGTGATACTTAGTAGCACCAACACCTTCGACAATTTGAAAGTCTCTAAATTTTTCTACAATTAAAGAATATGGAGGAACTGAATTATTTACCTCGTGATATTTTCTAATAAATGCCCACAGGTCAGTATGAGTTCTTAGTAAGTTTTCTACATTTGCTTGTAACAAAACGTGCATTTGTTTATCGCCTAATAAAGCAGATATTAATTTAGCCTCTGTATTATTCACTTAACCATTCCTTTGCTAATCTTCGTCTTTCTAATCTGTCTTGATCATCTTTAATTTTATCTAATTTTGCTTGTAATATTTTCTCACAATTGTACGCAAAGTAATTCCAAGAAGGGGACATAGAAACATTAAAATAATAATCCAATAGATCATAACATTCTCCAATTCCGTAAGACTCTACAAGGGCATCCGCAGCCCACTGCTCTACATTTAAGTTTAGCATAGGCTTTTTTTCGTATTTAGCAGTGTGCAATTTGCTATAACGACTTAACAAAGCCATACGCTCTTTGCGTTCAGCCATTACTCAGAAATTTCTACTTTAGCCTCTTTGATTTTTTCTGCAAGTTTATTTTCAACAAAACTATAAACTCTTTCAAAAGCATCGCTAATATTTTCGCCTTCTTTGCGATTATCAACAACGCCAAGATCTAATCTTAAAGATTGAAAATTTCCTAAATTTAAAGTATAACCCAGTGTAACATTTATTTTTGTTTCTTCGTTATTCATTATTGTCTCCCAACAACTAGTTTATTGATTCGTTCCAGACTGGAATAAATCTTCCATCTTCAGTTTTTGTATAAGTAAGTATACCATCGCCCATTTTTCTTGTCAACTCTTGTTTTGTTGGCGTCATATTATTTGTTACCAAACCATCTTTCCTTGGTTGCCCAATATGTATACTTGCAAGTATATCACGGATCTCTTTTATTTGACTTTCAGAGTAGTATGCTCTAATTTGAAAACCACGCTTTCCATTTTCAGAACATCCAAGCGGAGGAGGAATCACTCCTCGTCTTATTAGACTTGGCATATACTTTCTATGTCTATTGACAAGTTTAGCAGTTTCTGCTATAGTGTATGCCTTTTCTCTATTTTTTTTAAAGTCTAAGATAAAACAAAGTTCAAGTTTATTTTTAATAATATTGTATAGCGCAATTGTTCCGTCTGATCTATTGTAGTGGTGAACTCTGACTAGGTCTTTATTTAAAAACCAAACAGCCCTGCTACCTTTAATTATAGATGACTGATTGTACTCTTGGCTTTCAATATTTCCTTTTGAAGTAGCCATGCTCCCTCACTTGACGCTGATGGTGGATTATAAAATTTTCTATTTCCACAGGTTAAACAAAAAACTTCTAAATGTTCTGGTCGACTATATTGCCTATCAAGAAACATCCTAGACTTACATCTTGAGCATTTAAGCATTAATTGGGAACGCCCACTATAATTAGATTTACCCACAAAGATAAATCTCCAGCGCTTCCAAATCTTACAACTCCCTCAACACGAGAAGTAGTTACATTTTTTAAAATTACTGAAACATTTTTACCTGCTGGAGTATTACCCACGTTTACTGGAGTTGCTGTGACAATAGGGGCATACTTAAAATTATTAGTAAAATTATATGAAAAATCTTTTTCTTGTGCAACAGTTACGGTAGCATTATTATATACCTCTACACGACCTGCAACTAAGCCTATCTCAGATGTTTTTAGGTTAATCTTATCTTGGCTGGTTGTATCAATAGAAGCATAGTTAGAAGTGCTTACAGATACCTGATTGTACAGAGTATTAACTGCATCGGCTAATGAATTTATATAGGTCAAATCTAAAGGTTGACCTCTTTCTGGTAGTGGTATTTTTGCCATTTTTCTCCTTATACTATTATAGCATTACAGGTTTTCTGAAGTGCTAATTAAATATGTTGCTGAATCAAATGGACCCTTTATAATAGTTACCTTTTGAATTCTAAATTTAATCTCATCTGGTGCGCCATGTCCGTGTGGATAGGACAGAGAATGACTAGTTCCAGTTGATTTACCGACCCAAATCCAACTACTTAGTGCAGACCCAGTTTTCCACTGTACATACACGTCAAATTCTGATATTGCTGCTTGTTGCAATTGTAAAGTTTGCTCTTCTGGTGACGGGTCAGCAATTAATAATGAGGGCATAGTCCAAGAAATAGACGCCGTATGTGCTTGATGATTTATATTAATGCTGTACGGAATGTTTGTAGCAACAATATTGTTTGGGTCAAATCCAGTCTCATCGCCTGTATTGTTTACGGTAAGTGTAGTAATTGGAGACCAGTGAGAAAACCTATTTTGATCTTCTGAGATAACCCTATATCTTATATTATAGTCTAGGGTTGTGTTATTTCCAACAGGGCTTGGCAAGTCTGATTTTTTTATTATAACCTTCTTTATACCAATATCTGCCATTATCCAACACCTATATTAAATTTAAATTCAACATAATTACTAGTGTTGGTTGACTTAATAATAGTTTTTGCTGTATCGTTTTGAATTACTGAATACCCCACTAATCCGTAGAGTGGGTTTGGAGTATTCAAATTTTCAAATCTTAAAGCATCTAACACTACATAAAAATTACTTGACACTGAGCCTGAGTCAACTACTGATGCATAAACGTTAACAGTATCTACCGATGTCCAAGAAAAGGTTAACGACCTGTATAACTGTTGAAGTTGTTTTGTTACAACGCAGTATCTATTATTTGCAAAATCATGTTGGCCACTGGCTGTTCCATTGTCTATTAAAGTTTCAAACCTAGCAAATTTTCCACTGTCTGTGCTGTTTGTAAATTCTACAATAATCTTAACTGTATCTGGTACTGATAAAGAATCTCCATCTTTATTTATTACAGAAAATGCAAGACGTAACTCATCTGATGGAGAGTTTTTTTCAAAATTTACAGACATCCCACTTGTCTTTATATATTCTGGATTAGATCCAACTACAAGGTGTCCAGAGGATGTAGTCATTGTAGAAGAGTCTCCACGGAGAATAATAATATTATTAAAATACCTACATCTTTCATATCTATCTACTCTATTAGTATTATAAAAAATTCTATTGTCTGCATTAGTTTCAAAAACCTTGGATGTAGTATCTATAACATTATTAGAAAGTGCAGAATCTAGGGGGACTGTAATTCTTTCAATATCGCTTGCTGCTGAAGGGGTAATATGTTGCCAATTTTCACCTTGAGAAAAAACAAGAACAGGTCGACTGTCATTTGCAGAAGCGCTTGGATTTGCACCAGCAGAATATATTCCTACCTCAGATATTTCATATCTTTCCTCTGTTGGCAACTCTGCAGTTAATACTAATTTAGACTGACCATTTTCTACAACGTATCCCCTCGAACTAATTGGAATACGAAACATTTCAAAATCAAGATTTTGCTTTTCAGAAAAATCTTCTGGAGTATCCGTAGTGTCTAGGGGTTTAGAGCCACAGCCCAAGGCCATATACGAAGCATATGCTGGTGTTTGACCCAATAAATATTTTGCAATAATATACTTACCAGTATTAGTTATCATGATTCTATCACCCCAAGAGTTATACTATATATTGTACCACCTATGCTTATTTGAACTTCTAGTCTTTCGTCTATTTCCATATTTACTAGGTCTATCACTACATCTTGAGTAGTGGAGTCAACGTAAATGTTTGATCCAGATGGGCCAGAGCCGTTGACTGGAATTTTAGAGTCAAGTTTAATGCTAAAGTTAGAAAAATATTTGTCAGATGTGTTCTGTAAGCCAAGTATATTTTTAGAAGAATACTCCTGATTTAAAAACGTTAAATTTTTAATTAATTGATTAGATACGCTATCTCCACTCACCGTATCATGTCTAATTAGTGATAACAACTCTTGCCCACCAATATCTTCAAAAATAAGATCAGTTAATATCTCTACAGGCATTATTGTTGGGTCCCATAGTATATTCTCTGGTGTTGCAGTTTTTATTTTAACTGTGGTTGGGGGTGGCGGTGGTGGTGGCAATTGCGGTATTGGATTTACAAATGCAGAGTACCCACCAAAATTTCCATTAAAATCATTGCCATCATTGTTATTATTGTTATTTGGCTGTTCATATTTTCCTGCTGGCTCAATTGGTTGTCCAGGCAGATTTACTTTTGTTCCAGACCAAATCATATTTCCATTTTTGTATTTTGGATCTGAAGTAAATTTAGGATTTAAATCTTTTAATTCTTTTAAAGATATGCCAGCATCTTTAGCAATTTTGGAAAGGGTATCTCCTTTTTGAACTGTGTATTTTTCTATTGACTGTTTTTGTGGTGGTGGGGTTGGAGTAGCGGGAGTATAAGTTTTTGCAGCAGCATGTCTTTCCCAGTTTGCGGAGTCTAAGGCACCCATATTACACCTCCGCCAAATATACTGTCATTTCTGGGCCAGAACTCTTTCTGGAGTATTCAATACTATAAACAACAAACTGTGTATCTGGGCTAGAGACAATATCAACATCATCTTTTACATAGTCAACATTAACAAGGTCTCCAAGTTGAAGTATGGGTAATGAAAATATGTTGGCTCCTACCATTTTTTTAGGCCTCATAGATTTTTCAATAATCCATCCTAATAAACTTTCTGCATCTGCTGAGGTTTGTATGTATGGAGTTTCTAAAGAAAAACTATTTATGCCATGGTTTAGCCTGCTTTGTTTAATATAATTATAATCTTTTATGGCAAATAAAGATGATCTAGCCGTAGTATTGTCTAAATTATTTTCTTCTATAAAATTAGACTTTTTATTAAAATAATCATCAACTGAAAATGTATATGTAGTGTCTTGAGTAAAAGTTATTCCCTGAATTCTTAAATAATTTCCACTAGTTTCATCTAAGTTTAGAGCAGAGTCAGTTGCATTAAATACTAAAAATTCTGCACCATAGGAGTCTGCCTGAAATCCAGAAACAACATACCCTTTAATTGTGCTTGGAGTTGGAGAGATTTGTGCATATAGTGCTGGGAAGGCCTTGTCATATTTAATATCAAAATAAGAAACCTCTCTAAAGATAGAGCCAAATTCATCATAGTATAGATTATATTGTGGTGGCTGAACCCCAGAAACTCCTTGTAAATATGTAGACTGAATAACACCGCTAAGTGCATATTTTTTAAAAGAATCATTAGCGTTAATTTTTGTATCTCCGAATATAGCAGATATTGGCCCCGCTACATCAAAGACTGTATTTTGTGAATAGTTTTTACCTAAAGCATAAATATTTTCAAACATACATTTTGATGATCCTCGTACAAATAAACACATATTATTGTAGGCTGTTAGTGGCTCTGTATCATCGACAATACCAACCATTTTATTATTTACATATAAGTAAAATTTTCTTGTAGTTCCAATATCTACATACTCTACAGATAGATCGTATACTGTAGGATTCTCCTCTCCAGCCAATCTATATTGACCAGTAAATCTTCCATCATCTACCAAGATGCTAGACAAACCAGACCACATCCTAATTGGAACCGCATTTCCAGAACTATCCTTTTTAATTTTATAAAATACAATATTGTATAAATTGATGTCTGTGGAGCCATCAGGACGAATCTTCATATATGACTCTATATTTTTTTCTGTAAGAGCAACAATTTCAAAATAGTATCCGTTATTGGTTTCTGGGTTTACCATAATTCCCATTCCTCCAGAACCACCGCCAATGTTTGCATTTTGATTAGGCTGTGTAACTGGCAATTGGTAATAGGTTGTGCTGCCAGATGGGGTTTGTAGTCTGTCTTGACTATTTTCAACTCTTCCAATAATTCTCATTCTTGTGCCAAAATTTTTAAATGAGTTGTTTAATGGTTTATAAACATATGATATAAAATCTAATGGTGACACCCCAGACTCAAAAGATGGACCAGACATAACAAGAGCAGAGGACTGAATAGTTCCGCTTTGAGTAGATAGCAAACTGTTTAATTCAGTTTCTGTTGAATAGTTAGTTGCCATAAAGTTTTTAATTATTCCAGTTCTGGAAGACTTCTTAGCCAAAAGATTGTTTACTCCAGCAGCCCCTTCTGTAAGATTTATAGGATACTCTATTTCAGAATTAACGTTAAACAACAAACTAGATTTCATGTTGCATCCACGAAGATTTGTATCACTGGTCCAATCAGTTGACAGTCCAGATGTATGCAAAGTTATTGGTGTCCCAAATTGCCCTCTGCCGTGCTCAAACACTGGTCCATTTTTTATTCTAGTTTCTCCATCTATGATTTCGTAATATGGGTTGCAAAGGATTCTAATTAATCCAGTTGGATATATTTTTCCATTAAAAGGCAAATTACTAAAGTAGTCCTGATATTCTTGATTACTAGAGATCCATACATTTCCAGTGCCAGAAATATTATACTCAACAGCATCATATCTGATTATTTCCCCGCTAGAATAAAAATACCCTTTATAACGACTTATCCAATATATATTTTCACCAACATCAAAGGTGTTATTTATTACTGTTCCATTCTCAACAACTGGAGGAGTGTTTGCTAGGTTAGAATTAAGTGGCAATGCAGCCAATAAAAAGTTTGATTGTTTAGACACTTTGTCATTAATTGTTTTTGTTGAGTCATCTCCAGAGGCTTCCCAAAGTAATGCTGGCTTATATATCCAGGTTTTTTCTTGATCTACTAATGCACTCTGCTTTACTGTACCGTATGATCTTTGAATGTATCGTGACGTATAGTTAATTTTCCCATCGTTATATACTTTTTTATCTTGAGACGATATAGAAATGATATTTGGAAGTTGATCTGTTATTGATTTATTTCTAATTGTACCTACAGTAGACTGGTTATTACTGCCAATTAATTTTAAGTCAGTTGCCCTCTCATTCTGTTCTGGCATAACATAATTTTTACTCATAATAACAAAATTATTGTATTCATCAAAGAACATAGCAGTCTGAGTTGAGATAGCAAGTTGATTTAAAACCTCGGCTAAACTTTGTTCTGGGGCAACAAAAAAATAAGGAATAATTGGGTCTTTTTCTGATCCTAACCTTTTAAAGGTATAATTACTAAACCCAACAGAATCTAAAATTGTTGATATTGCAAAACTTAAAGATACATCTGTTAATAAAATTCTTGGTGCTGTAATTGACTCAAAATAAAAATAAAAATCACGCAAAGTAATAGAGACGGAAGATCCATCGTTTCCTGTTTGTGGGAAATTGTCAGAGTACAATGTTTTAATTGGAACAAAATAATTAACGGATAAATCGCCGTTATAGATATTTTCATAAAAAACAAACTTAATATTTTTATTTAAATAATTTTTAATTATGCTATTACTGTTATTTTCATTAAAAGCAAAATCTTCATCAAAAATTGTCACATCTCCTGTAGATGAAAGTAACTGTCCTACAGGAATTGCGCCTTGTGATAAATCTGATAGAGTTTTGTTAATTTTAAAATCAAGTATTTTATTTGACATATTTACAACAAGTCTGGGAGATAATTCAATTAAATCAAAAGTTGAATCAAATTTGTTCATAGACATTACTACAATTCTTATTCCATCTATATAGTCAAACTCGTTATAAAAAAATGTTCCATCTGACTTAGTGGTTTTTAAAGGGTTAGACAGTTCTGTTACAAATGGTGTTGAATAATCGATAACCTCAGAGTTTAAAAACCATTCATTATTTGAATAAAATATTTCTAAATATCCATTCGGACCAATAATATCTGAATTATCACTACGCCTAGAGTTTTGATTGATATCTAAAATATCAATCCAGTTATTATTTTTTAATACTTGAACTTTAAATCTGTCTGGGGTTGTTTTATTTAAATTTCCATAAAAGGGGTCTTGACGTATTTCTGTGATAGTATTAAAAGATCCCTTGTCTGTGTATCCAACGTTGGTTTGCATTTTAATTACAATTCTATTACAAGGAACGCTGTCCTTATAAACAACAAACGGGCAGGCATCGTCTATATAGTTAATGTTGTTAACTTTAACCTTAGCAATACCCCTTTCTTTCCCCTCTTCTTTTCTATAAGATGTCCAGTACTTGAAATCGTCATATCTAGAAGACATGTAGTACCTTGGAGAATTATTTCCAAAGACTGTATTTGTAGGAAGATATTTATTATTAAAATATGTTGTTTTGTTTATACCAGATCGTGGTCTAAACGGCTTAAGACAATCCTCTAAAGAATAATATAAAGATCTTTTTTGGTCTTGTGATTTAAAAATTTGCAAAGTGTCATCAATATCATAGGTGTTCTGTATTTGCTCATATGACAACGTTGCGTCGTTATAATAATTTCCATTATCCTCTTGGTCAAAAGTATTTGGAATGTTTTTATATAAACTTGTTGGCTCGTTTGGTCTGTATCGATAGTTGCCTATTGTTTTAATATTTCCTGGTACATTCATATTCCACTCTGATAAAATGACAGATCTCATGAATACATCATTTGACTCTGTTAAATATTGGACTAGGTCTCCATTTTGGAACACACTATACCTCTTCTAAAACAACATTAATGTTCCATAAATCTTTTCCATTAAGACCATTTCTCTTAATAACAGAATATGAAAAATCTTTAAAATACATCTGAATTACTTGACTATACTTAGTTTGATTGACGTATTGATCGTACGCCAAAAATACCCAGAATGGACCCTGGTTATTGTTATACCAATTTAATAAATCTAGCCCACCTGCTCCACCATCGACCGTGTATTGATCTTGACCAGTTATTTCGGTTTGACCAGTTGCATCAAAGTTTGGATATTGTTTAAATGATCTAGATGGCAACATTTGCCAAGAAGTAGAGAGTACAACTTTATCAGCAATATTATATGCCCTCATATTTCCATTAATCATTCTTTGTCTATTTTGAATTCTTTCAGATGCAAATGATAACTCTGATCTATTATGGTCTGATAATATTAAAAAGGTTGCTCTTTCTGATTCTAGGGCATCTTGAAAGTCTGCTCCTGATTCATAGCCATCTGGATAATAAAATCCATCAACTAGAGTTCCTGAATTTTTAGACCACAGTATTGCTTGCGGGGCACCGTATTTTCTTCTACCATCTAAATATGCTGAATTGGCCATTAGTATTTATTCCCCCTAATTCTTTGTGAATCTACATTTTTAATTTGAGCCATAACTATTCTTGCAATATCATTTGGATTTGCAGAAGTGCCGCTAGCATCAACCTTTAAACTATAATTATACACTGAGGTAGAGTTATTATTAATAGAATTAGTGCTCATGGCCATAAGTTTTGATGATGACATTGGAGACATTGATCCAGGATATTTTGACTCGTTAATAGATGTTAGCAATGGGCCAAACCTTTTTGCTGCATTTTTATTAACTACAAATTCTCCTGGGGTAAGCATGGTAGGCACTTTATCTAACATGCCATTACCAGCAACTATACCGCCATACATCTTCCCTGGAATATTAACTTTTGTACCGCTAAAAATTGTCTTTCCACCATTGTATTTTGAATCTTGTGTAAATTTTGGATTGGCTGCAAGAATTGCAGAAACAGTTGTTTTGTTGGCTTTAGCAATACTAGACAAGGTTTGTCCGCTCTTGACTGTAACGCTTGTAGATGTTTTTTTGGTTGTACCAGTACCAACAACTACGGCAGCGCCCAGATCGGCTCCTGGCCCCCCGTCAGGACCTGCTCCTACCCCACCTGCGCCACCGCCAGTGGTTAAAAATACGTTTCTAAGATTTTGCAATTCTGCAAATAGATTTCTTGCTTCTGTTTGTAAATCAACCATAACTGTTTTAAGGGCAGAAGAATCTCCAGTTGCTGCCTTAAGTATATTGTTTAAAAATGTAGCGTTATTAATATTAACTCCTGCTTCATTGGCAAGATCAAGAGCCTTTGCAGCATCTCTGATTTGATCAGCAGTCATGCCAAAATATTTAATACTTTCTTTTTGTTGTGTAATAGTATCTTCAATAACACCTTTTTGTTTATTTAATGCATCAATTTGCAATTGAATTTGTTTTGCTCCAAGTGATGCAATTGCATTTTCTTTTCCAGTTGAGAGTCCTTGTTGGGCTGCTTCCATGGATGCGGAGGCTTGTTGTGATCTGGCTTCTTGAATTGCTACGGCTGCTGCTGAAATATCGCCACGACTTAGTGCATCTGCAATTGTTAATCTTTGTTTTTCTTGATTAGCAATATTTTCATTAAGTGTTTTTATTGTATTTAATGCACCAATTTGCTTATCAAATTTCTCATTAATTTGATCTTCTTGTAATTTAATACTATCAAGTTGATTTCCTAAAGCCTTGGTTTGGACATCAATACTTTTTAGTTGGTCTTTATATTGCATATCAATTAAATGTTCTTGTAAACTAATAAATGCCTCGGCTTTTTTAAATAAATATTGTTGATATTCTCCAGCGCCTCCACCAACTGCAATTGTTTTTTCTAACTCTTTTTGCTTTTTACCATAATCTTTAATAGACGCTACTGCATTTTTCCAGTTGTTACCTAGGAATTTAGTTGCGTTTAATTGTTTTGCTAGGTCTACGTTGGCTGCAATTTCTTGTGCGGTTGCTGCGTCAACACCTGCTTTACGTAATTCTTTAAATACTTTTGTTTGAGTTTGAAGTTCTTTTGTTTGATCTTTTAGTTTTTGCAAAGCAGATTTTTCTGTAGAGCCATCTGGAATTACTTTTGTTCCTGCTAAAACTGACTTGGCAATCTTGTTTTGTAGTTCTGTAGCCTTGGCAATTATGGCATCAATTTGTTTTTCAAAATAACTTCCATCAACTGCACCGCCCATCGCAAGGACGCCGCCTCCATTTAAATAACCTTGAAGAATTGCAACATCAATCTGTGCTCCTAGCATTGCCGCTTGCAACAGTTTTGTTTTTTTAGTTAAATCATCTGTTTTTGTTGCTGCTATGGAAACTGGATTTTCAAATCCCGCCAACGCTTTGTTCATTAATAAAATTTGAGTTGCTGCGTCACCTGCTTGAAGTTTTATATTAGTCATTAGCATGGTGAATGATTCATTAAGTTGTACTCCAGAAATTTTTCCTTCTTTTTGCAATAAACTTAAATTATCTAGCACAGATCTAACAGACATTCCTACATTTTCTAGTGCATCAGAGTATTCTTTAGTTTGAGTTACAACTTCTTTTGTTACAACCCCTCTAGATCTTGGATCATACCCAGCGACATATGACTTATTAAGCCCCTTTCCTCCAGCAAATTTAGATAGAGATTCTAGTTTTGGCTTTAGGCCTTCTAGGATATCTTTGTTTAAAGTGTCAACATTTATTTCTTTAAAGTTTAAATTTATTCCTGTTTTGCCTGCTGCTTCTTGTAAAGATGAAATAATAATTTGTATTTGTTCCTCTGAATATCCTTGTCCTATTAAATTTTGTATTCTTACTAATAATGCTGTTTTTGCATCTGCAGCATTTAGATTTTTTAAATCTTTGACCGTTCCTGCATAATCTTTTTTAAATTCATCTGATTCTTTAAATTCATCTATTTTTCCTCCCAGCCCAGGATCCATTTTTGCCGCTTCATCTCGATACGAATTATCAATTGCAAGGTTACTCTTTTTAGGTGTTACTCCAAAATATTTTGCTGTAGAGTCAATTTGTTTTTGTGTAATAGTTAATGCATTTCCAAATGCCAAAACCTTTCTTTGTGCTTCTTCTTGTGCCTTTTGTAGTTTTCTAAAACCTGTAACTAATAATGTCGTAACTCCTATAGCCATTCCAATTGGACCCAAGAAATTTTTAACAAATAGGGCACCTCTTGCTAACTGTCCAAACAAACCAGTTTTTGCAAATATACCGTTTCCAGCAATACCCATTCCACCTCTAGCAGCCTTAACAGCATTACTTGCTACTGACATTCTTGTTGCAGCAAGTTCTGTTATTTTTGCTTGAGTCAGTAGTTGTGTAACAGACATTAATGCAAATAGCGCTCCAGAGTACTTCATTACTTGTTGTGATAAATCCCCAATTTTTCCACCCGTCATAGACCCCATAGCAGCCATAGATGTCAGGGCAAAAGTTCCAGACATTAAGGCGCTGTTCATTCCTTGTAAATTTCTAGTACTTTGTTTTACCTGCTTGTCTTGTTCTGTACTCGCTCCGCCTAATCCGTATGCTCCAAGCATTCCACCAGTAACAGACATGTTGGCTGATAGATCTTTTAGTCGTCTATCATTGTTTCTTCTGATAGATTTATCTATTGCTGATACTGGACCAGTTGTTCCATATGTTAGAAGTTTATTTCTTTTTGCTTTTTCATATGCCTGTGCATCATCTCTACCATCTTGAGCAGCAAGGCGATGTGGGCTTTGACGATCTTGTGATTGTACATAAATGTCTTGAAGTCCACCCTGCTCTAAGCCTGAAGAATACGCTGCAGCATATTTTCTTCCAGCAACTATTGCTCCCTTTCTTTCTATTTCTTGTCTTGCTGCCATCTGCTTTTCCATGGGGAGTCCTAATGCACGGCCTTCAAGTGGTGCCTGTCCAGAAATAATTCCAAGATTTTCTGGAACAACATGTGCTTTTGTTAAAACCCCTGAAGCCTGAATTGGCTGTGTTTTGTTTACAGACGTTAACCTTCCGTCAAATGATCCAGATTTACCCTTTTTGTTACTATATATAGTACTTCTGACAACACGGCCAGTGGCAGGATCAACTGTTACGCCAGGAACTCTTGCATATCCTCCAGACATTATGTCTTGTTCTGTTGGGTATGCAAATTTTCTTAATCCTTCTCCAGCACTACCTATTCTTCCACCTTGTGCCTTCATGGATGCCAATATCTTTTTAATTTCTAATTCTGCTTCTGCAAAAATTTCGCTAATATGTTTTGCTGGTTTTCCTGCGTCTACTAGACTCTGCTTTGTCGTTCGAAGGGCATCGGTTATTTGCTCTGCATATGGCATTAGTTCCTCAGCCATATCATTAATTACAGTTTGTGTTAATTTTATGTCACCTTCTACTGCTGCTGAGGCAATAGCAGTGTTTCTTAATGATTGAATAAAGCCCTGCTGATTTATAAAATCTGGATCCATTCCAAAACCGCCAGCCTTATTTCCAGGGGCAGACATTGTATATGGAGCAACGAATCTTTGAGTTCCACCCTGCATTGATGGGAATACGCCATCTGCAAATCCAGGAATATTATCTGCAATCATTCCCTTGATTAAAGGTCCATACTTTTTAACCATTGGGGCTGGGACTACTGCCTCTCCAGGTGTTAATAATGATGGAACGTTATCTTTATTTCCAGATCCTGGAACTATTGCAATACCCTTTGCATATTTCTTTGGTGTTGACATTAATCCTGGGTTATTAACGGCAAATTTAAGAGCAGCGCCAGTAGCCTGTATATATGAATTTCTTAATTGATCAAGTGCAACTTTTTGTACATTAAAGGTTTGTGTAAGCCTTGCGTGTGATTGATCTAAAGAACTTGCAACTGCAGCAGCCTCAATTTGTTCGCTAGTTAAGTATTGAGTTTGCTCTCCCAAAACTTGTGATTGTCCCCCTAGTTTTAGGTAGCCCCCACGAAGCATTGCAAATAGTTTTAAAATATTTGCCAAACCATTTGCCAGCAAACCAAATGTCATTAAGAGCACTGGGCCAAGGCCACCAACAACAGTTATTAATATCGTGATTGCTCTTTTAGATCCATCAGACATATCTTTAAATTTAGAAAGAAGGTTATTTACAGTTTCTAGAATTGGGGTAATTGCTTCTAAAAATGCTTGCCCAACTGGTATTAATGAAACTTTCAAATCTTCAACTGTTTTCTTAAACTTATTCATAGCGTTGTCAGCGGTAAGCCCTAATTCTTTATCTGCAGTTGATGCAAGATCAGACATAGACATTTCTGTCAAATCTAACACACGAGATGCTTGCGTGCCCTCATTAACAATATTAGCAAATAATGTTGATATACGAGAAAACTGGAACTTTCCAAATAATTGCTCAATTGCTCTAGCACGGTCTAATGGCCTTAATGTGTTTAATGCTTCTGCAACTCCTAGTACAGTATTTCTTAAATCCCCGCCATTTTTTTCAACAATTGCACGTATATTGATTCCAACTGACGCAAGCATATCTGCTGCTTTTCCACTTGGATTAATAATAGAAGCAAGACCAGATTTTAGAGCGTTAGCGCCTTCTGCTGCATTAATACCACCTTCTTTCATGGCAGTCATAAAGAATGCTAGATCTTTAACATCTCCACCTAAAGACTTTACAATTGGTGCTGCAATTGGAATTGCTGTTGTTACATCGTCAAGAGATAAAACTGTCTGGTTTTCAACAGAGTTGAGGAAGTTAATTGAGTCTGCAAGATCTTTATTAGAAGTTTGAAATGCATTTTGTAAAGCAATTGTAGTTTCTAATGCTTTTTGTTGATCAATTTGTCCAAGAACAGAAAGTCTTGTCGCTTGCTCTGTTTGTGCTTGTAAGTCAGCACCTTTAAAACCTGCTGCTGCTGCATCTGCTGCAAGGCCAACTGTTTTAGAAGCGGCAATTCCATACTTTGTATATGAATTTGCTAAAGCATTTATTCCATCTAGGGCTGCTTGAGTTTCTTCTTTTGGAGTTAACAAATCTCCATAAACTTTTCTAAACTTAAGGGCTGCAGTCTCCATGTCCATGAATGCTTTTGCTGCAGTAGATCCAAGCATGGCCAATGGCAAAGTAAAACCAACCATTAACTGACGGCCAGCCCACTGTGTATTTTTACCAAAATTTAATAAATTTGTTGACCCTTGCTTTAGTAGTTGATTAAAAAGTTGTTGTTTTTGTGCAGCAAGTTGCATTTTTGTTGCATAGTCATCCATGTTAAGTTGTTTTGGAGTGATTGCCATTGCTTGCATAGCGCCTTTGGCATCTCTACCCATTTTAATATATTGGGTTTGCATTTTTTTAACACGATCTTCTGCAACCTGTGAGATCGTGTCAAACTCTGTTCTAAATAATTTACCAAACGTCCTTGTTGATCCTGCTGCATATCTAAAATATTGCCTTATGCTAAATTTATTTTTTTCTAAAGAATTCGTAAACGCTTCTGTAGATGTTTTAATTGTTCGCATCTCAGCAGAAAATCTGCCCGTTGCATTAATAGCATTGAGCAGATCTGTCTGTAATGTGCGTTGTGCCAGTGCTGCCTGAGCACTAGACTTTGCTATATTAGTATGGAATAAAGATATCTGTCGTTGTAGAGACTTTAATTCCGAGAGTGCCTGAGAGGAGTCAATACTGACTTTAATGTTAGCATTAACATCACTCATTCATTTCTACCCCCTATTTATTAATTACCAAGCGCAGTATTAAGAAGATTACTTTCTCCTAGATTCGTGCCACTTGCTGCTTCAATAATTTTATATAGAGTTGGAAGATCTAAATTTTCTTCTAACGCCTCTCTGTCTTTAGCCAGTTCTGGCTTATACTGTTCCATTGCAATTTGTACACAGTCTAGTAGGATATCCATAGATTTATCATTATCGTCTGATACCTTTGCAATACCCTCAAATGTAACTAAAAATTTTCTCAATAAAGAAATTTTAAGTGGACGTACCTCAATTTGAGTTCCATCAATTAATGTGATTTTATCGTTAGTGCCTGTTGCCACTATTCCTCCTTAAGGATTTGTTTATAACAATTATAGCATGAATCGTCTTATTTTTTTACGTTAAATTTTCGTAATCTAGACCCATTCCTATTCCAAACCCTGCACGTGCTGCTTTTGAGCCTTTAAAAGATAAAATATCTTTGTCGTCTCTCCCCTCATTAAATACTTTATTTTTTAGTTTGACCCATGCATCTTCTTCTTTTGGCTTGTCCTTTTCAAGATCTACCCCTTGTATTGCAGCCAAAAATTTCTTTTCTTCATAATCCATTTCTCTTTTTGATTCTAAGATGGCCATTAACTCTGGCATGGATATTGAAGACTCAAGTTCTCTATAGTCTTTCCAAATACCAAGCAAAAATGCCTCTGACTCCAACTTAACCAAATCCAAACTTTCCCATGTTTGACCGCTATCT
>Ga0164292_10000343_pt1 | contig 35500 bp, 32 predicted proteins | sample GEODES117metaG_FD_111486 | JGI IMG/M metagenome (GOLD analysis project Ga0164292, IMG submission 111486) | Eutrophic lake water microbial communities from Lake Mendota, Wisconsin, USA - GEODES117 metaG | ecosystem: Environmental > Aquatic > Freshwater > Lake | place: USA: Lake Mendota...
ATTCGGAAAATATTTGATTCTAGACCATCTTGTTGATGGTGGTATGGCAAAAATTTGTCGCGCTCGTTATTTAGGTGAACAGGCGAATAAAATGGTCGCCGTGAAAATGGTTCAACCTCAGTTCTCAAATGATGAAGCCTTTGTTCGAATGTTTCAGGATGAGTTAAACATTACCTTTGGTATGCTTCATCCTAATATCATGCAAGTTTATGATTATGGTAAAGTAAGTGGTCAACTCTATACAGCGATGGAGTACATCCATGGAGCCAACCTCAAACAATACTTAGATCGTTTGAAAGAAAAGAAAGTTGTTTTCCCTGTTGAAATCTCAACATATATTATCTCTCAGGTTTGTCTTGGGCTCCACTATGCTCACACCTTTACAGATAAATTAACGGGTAAGCCCTACAATATCGTCCACAGAGATATTTCTCCACATAATATTATGCTGACCTATGATGGGGCCGTTAAGGTGATTGACTTTGGTATTGCCAAGGCCAATACAAATTCTGAGGCCACTCAAGCTGGCACAATCAAGGGAAAGCTGTCATATTTAGCACCTGAATACCTAGATGGACTTGAGCTCGATGCTCGATACGATGAATTCGCAGTCGGAATTACACTTTGGGAAATGCTTTGTTCTAGAAAGTTATTTCAGGCGAGTAATGATCTTGCTGTCTTAAAACAAATTCAGGCGTGCAAAATTATTGCCCCTTCAGAAATAAATCCTCACGTTCCAAAAGAGCTTGATGTGATAGTAATGAAGGCGTTATCGAAAGATCGTTCTCATCGTTATGAGAATCTCGATCAATTAAATCGTGCTTTGATTCGTTTTTTGTATTCTACCTATCCCGATTTTAACGCCTCAGATTTAAAGACATTTGCCAATAATCTTTTTAAACCTGAAATCGCCAAGGATGAAGAGAGATTTGTTGATTACGGAAAAATTGATATTCTTCCTTATATTGAAGATTTAAAACAAGAGGAAAGTAAAACTGGGAAGATAAAAAAATCTGACGTTACCGCTAGTGCACGTCCGACTGCTTCTCGTGAGCCTCAAAGAGAAAAAATTCAAGAATTCGAACTCACTCTTGAAACCTCACCTGTTCAAATCGCAATTGAAGTCCCTCAGCAAGAAAAAAGTAGTACAAGAAAATTAACAAAAGAGGCGCTCCAGGGGAATCGAGTCCCAGGAAAAATCATAAAAAATAGCGCTTCCTCATCTTCTAAGAGTTTAGGTAAAGAAAAGACAGCAAGCCGAATGGTCAGAAGAGAAATGAGCTCTAAAGATGACGAGCGAGAAAGTTCTAGTCTACCTAAAGTCATATTATTTTTAACAGCCTCATTTTTTGGTGCCGCCTATTTTCAATCTGATCTGATTGAAGAATTTTTTGGTTTCAATTTACAAAAAATGATTCATGGAGATAAAGAAGGAAGGAGCATCTCTTCCGATGCCTCCTCCAGTAGAAAAAGAAAAGCTGTCTTACCACAGAAAGTAACTGAACTTGGTGGAGAAATTGTTTTAGGTGGAGTTGATATTGCCATGGAAGTTTATGTTGATGGTAAAAAATACGAATACATGGGAACACCTATTCAAGCCGAGCTCGATAAAACTCTCACAGTAACGGTAAAAAAACCTGGTTTCCTTCCATACTCCAAGGAAGTAAAATTAAGTAAAGAGAATAACTCTGCGGTTATAAACGTACCAGAGTTACAGAAATCCCGTGTCGGTCTATTAACGACATCTCAAAATTATCCTGCTGGTTCAAAATTAGTTTATGAAGAAAGTGGGCAAATGATTGAAAGGGATCTACCTTTCAAGGATATGGCCGTACCAGAAGGTTCTTATCAGGCCAAAGTTGTGAACCCCATATTGGGAACAGAAAAGAAAGTGGAGTTTACAATTGAGGAAAATAAAAAGCATTTCTTAGAATGAAATTATTCTTCCGTATTGTTATCGCTAAATCTTTTGGACTGTTTAAATCGATTAACTTTTCTCATATTTAATAGCTTGATAATTTCTGCAGCTGTTTCTTCGAGAGCTTTCCCAGTGACATTGAAGACTGGCCACCTCTTATTCTCAGAAAAAATTTTATTTGCCCATTCAATTTCTTGAGTCACTTTAGAAATATCTGCATAATCTCCCTCATCGTTGGATAAACCTAGTCGCGAGAGGCGATTTTTTCTTATTTTAAATAATTCATCGGGATCAATAGTTAGACCAAAAATTTTTCTTTGATCGATTTGAAATAATTTTTCAGGAAGAGAAACTCCCATCACAATGGGAACGTTCACCGTTTTTATTCCCTCTAGAGAGAGGTACATGGATAGAGGTGTTTTTGAAGTTCGAGAGATGCCTACGAGAACAACATCTGCTTCTTCCAGTGAATTAATATTTCTGCCGTCATCGTGATTCAGGGTAAACTCAATAGCCGCCACTCTTTTAAAATATTGATCATTCACTGCATGTAGAAGACCTGGTTGATAGTTTGGCTCTGCCTCAAAAAAATTTGAAAAAACAGTGAGAAGAGGTCCCATCACATCTACAGACCGCACATGATCCCGCTTCGAGAGTTCAGCAATATAGGCCCTGAGCTCAACTGAGACGATGGTGTAGACAACAATATCGTGATGAATCGCCGCCTCTTGAAAAATAGCATCAATCTGCTCTTTGGTTCTTATATTCTTGTAGCGTGTAAAGAAAATCTCTTTGTCTTGAAATTGTGTCATGGCTGCGCGAGTAATAGCAGAGGCCGTCTCCCCGGTTCCATCAGAGATCACAACAACCTTAAGTTTATCATGGACTTGCATCATAGTTTTTATCTATAGAACGATAGTATTTGTCTATTTGCCCTTATTGGAATTGGTATTAGAATAGCTAGTTAGTTATAGCTTATTTTACAGAAGTAGGAGGTCAAATGCACTTAAGAAAATCTCTCTTTGTTTTTATGACACTGAGTTCAATCTCCGCCATGGCGGAATTTAGGGCGCTACCAGATAAAGCTCCAGTTCCCGCCGATAATCCTCAATCATCTGCAAAAATCGAATTGGGTAAAATGCTTTACTTTGATCCTCGATTATCAGTTGATGGAACGGTCTCATGTAATTCTTGTCACAATGTTATGTTGGATGGGGGAGATGGCAGACCAGTAGGTGTGGGTGTAAGAGGCCAGAGAGGAGGACGTGGTTCTCCGACGGTATGGAACTCCGCTTTTCATTCGGTTCAATTTTGGGACGGTAGGGCCGAATCACTAGAAGCGCAGGCCATAGGACCTTTAACGAATCCGATCGAAATGGGTATGCCTTCACATGATGCTGTGATTGAAAGAATAAAAAATATACCTGGATATGTTGAAGCCTTTAAAAAAGCTTTTCCGAAAGAAAAAGAACCAACGATTGGAAATCTTGGTAAAGCGATCGCTTCTTATGAAAGAACACTCATCACTCCTAATTCACCTTTTGATAAATATATGAAAGGAAATAAGAAGGCGATGACTGCCCAACAAGTTCGAGGAATGAAGCTTGTTGAAGAAATTGGTTGTACTTCATGCCATACAGGAGTGAACTTTGCTGGCGAAGGACTTAAGATGGGTGAAGGAAATTATCAGCCATTTCCGCAGATCCCTGGCTCAAAATATGACAAGATGTATGACTTAACTTCAGATCTTGGCCGTTATGAAGTAACTAAAAAGAAAGAAGATAAGAACCACTGGCGAGTTCCAACTTGGAGAAATGTCGCAATCACTGCTCCTTATTTCCACAACGGTAAGGTTAAAACCTTAGATGAAGCAGTTCGAGTGATGGCAAAAACTCAGCTTGATGCAGATCTTAAAGAGGATCAAGTTCAAGATATTGTTGCTTTCTTGAATGCGCTAACTGGTGAGTTCCCAAAACAAACAATACCAAATTTACCTAAAACACCAGGTACAACGCTTACTCCAGATCCTTAGTCTTTTTTAGAAAATTCTCCACTTGAAGAAAGATTTGATGCCTTTCTTCAAGTGGATTGAAATTAAATTTAAACGCATCCCGATTAAACCAAGTCCTTTGTGATTTTGCTAGTTGCCGAGTTGAGATAATCATTTGCTCTACACATTCATGGATGGATTCGTATTTTCCTGAAAGATAATTAATCGCCTCTTTATATCCGATACTCTGGAGAGGTTTTTCAAGTCCCGTAAATCCACAGGTCAATAGGTCTTTCACTTCTTCAATAAGTCCTTGTTCAATCATTTTTTTCGATCTCTCTTCAATGATTGCGAGATGCTCTTTCTTGGGTATATCAAGATAGATGTGATGAAGATCCCAATTATGAATGGTTGATTTCATTAATTGAGAATTTAAACTGTCTTTACTTTCTCTTGCCGATGAAAGGGGAGATCCTGTATTCCAAAAATGTTCAACCGCTCTTCTTATCCGGTAGTGATCATTTAGATGATAGCGTTCATAACTCTTAAGATCATTTTCTAATAGTATTTTTCTGAAGGGATCAATACCTTGATCTTTATATAATTGTTCTGATCGTTCTAAAATTTCGGGCGGAGTCGTTGGTGAATCATACATCCCCTTTAGTAGTGCCTGTAGGTAAAATCCGCTACCACCAACAAGAAAGACATTTTTATTTTGAGAGATTAAATTTTCAACGATGGGAAAGGCCATCTGTGCAAAATCGGCAGCGTTTATTGGTGTGGAAATGCTTTTAATGTTTACCATGTGATGAGGGATTGATCCCATCTCAGTTAGTGTTGGTTTGGCAGTTCCAATGTTGAGTTCTTTGTAAAAGAGTAATGAGTCAAAGTTAACAATTTCACCACCAAACATTTTGGCAAGCTCAATAGAGACAGAGGTTTTACCAGAAGCCGTAGGCCCTGAAATAACAATAACTTTCACTTAAGCTTTTCCTTAAGAAGACTTCCTAATTCAATAGTGATTTTTTGAGAAATAAGTTCATCTATTGGAAAGAAAGCAACCATCTCCTCCCAAGTCGATTGAGACCACTCCGAAGGTAAGATCTGAACAGCGAATAAATTTTTTTTATGAATAAGATTCTCGACAATTTGACGTAAAGGAAAGCCGTTCATCCAATCTGGGATGGTACGTAAAACAATGGTTTCCTGTCCCAGAAATTCTAACTCCAGTCCACTTTGATTTAATTGGCCGATGTGATCCAATAAAACGCCTTTCGATGAGAAAGGTTCACTAACGAGTAAAGGTATCGGAGAGGAAGATAGACATAATCTTCGATTTACGTAGTGATCTAATAATTTTCCTGCAGAAAATGCAAAAAAACGATTCTCGATTTTTTTTAAGAAAGATGAGTCAATCCAAATGATTTGATCTTTTTCCTGTTCAGGTATGCGATGTGGGGAGAAAAATCCCTCCATATTATAGTTTTGTTTTTCTTGCTGAAGACTTACTTCATATGAAGGTTCTAATAATGGTACAGTTTGAACGTTACTTATATCTTTACCATGAGATTGGAGAGAGTTCGTCATCGTCGTATTTTTTGAGGCAATATCCTTGATCGTGGATGATAGAAGGCCAATCAGTTTGGACATCTCCATGACTTTAATGATGGTCTTGTTTGGGTGTACATTGACATCAATCGAATCTGGAGGGAGATAAAAGTGGGCAACATAATGAAAATCATCTTGACCAAAAGCGGAAGTCAATCCATTCGACATAACACGATGAAGCTGCTTATCTAAGACAAAACGGTCATTAATATAAATATTTTGAACCTTTAAAGGGGCCTTGATTGATCCGGGTATGAGATAAAGGTCAAGTTCATTATTTTCATAAAAACGCTGAGAGAAAAGAATAGAACTTTTTCCTTTTAAGAAGAGATCGTTGATACGATTTTTTAATTCTAATTGAGAGGGATAAATCTCTTTTTCTGCATCATCTATCTTTATTTGAAACTCAATTTGCGGATGAGATAAAATAAACGCAAAAATAATTTTCTTTATGAACGTTTTCTCAGCTTGTTGAGATTGAATGAATTTAAGTCTCGCAGGAGTATTATAAAATAATTCCTGAATAATTAATTCTGTACCATGATCGAATGGATTTGTTCTTCTTTCCTCATGAAACTTAGTTTCTCCGCCTTCAATCCTTAATTCTGAGGCATAGCTAGATTTAAGATCTTTAGAGATACATTTTAATTTTGAAATCGCTGCAATCGAGGCAAGGGCCTCTCCTCTAAATCCAAAAGATCTCAGTCGATAAAGATCTTCAAATTTTGAAATCTTTGAAGTTGCGTGTCTAGAAAAGGCAAGAGGAAGATCGGCATGCTTCATTCCATGCCCGTTATCTGTTAATGATATAAGATCAAGTCCATTGTTTTTAATCGTAAGTTCTAGTCTTGTTGAACCAGCATCCACAGCATTTTCTAGAATCTCTTTGATAAGATTGCCTGGTCGTTCAATGACTTCACCAGCTTTTATCTGATCAATAAGATGTTCAGGGAGTAGTTCGATGTGAGGGGAGGAATGAAGCATTTAAGCCTTGTAGAAGTTAACCTGATTCCTTCCACCTTCTTTGGATTTGTAGACCGATGAGTCCGCTCGCTTGAAAAGATCCGTTCCGTTATTTACTCCTTGGCGATAATCTGCAACACCAATAGATGCCGTAACTGGGAGTCTTTTTCCGTCATAAATAAATTCATGTTTTTCTACGAGCTTTCTAAGTCTTTCTGCGATTTCAAAGCCCTGCTTTAAGTTTGTGTTGGGAAGGAGAATGCAGAACTCCTCACCTCCATACCTTGCGAAAACATCACCATGACGAATGCCATTTTCTCTTATGAGACGAGCTTTTTCTTTAAGGACATAATCACCAGCATCGTGACCGTAATTATCATTTAATTTCTTAAAATGATCTAAATCAAAAATGATCAGAGTGAGAGGTTTTCCAGTCACTTTGCATTTTTTGACTTCAGTCTCTAATTGGTTATTAAAAAAGGATTTATTATAACACTTCGTTAGACCGTCTGTGTTTGCCTCTTCGTGGAGCTTATCATAGGTGAGTCTTTCTGGATCACCTTTTGGTAAGTACTTCATGGCGATGGCACCAATTTTAATAACATCAGCTCTTTTGAGAGCTGTTGGAGTCTCAAGTTTTTGGTTATTAAGGTAAGTTCCATTGGATGAACCGAGGTCAGTAACAGTTACAGATGTCTCCGAGACATTAACGATAAAATGTTTTCGAGAAATACCATGAAAGTCTAAGGAGATTGTGCAATCAGGGTTTCTGCCAACGACAGTTTCACCTTGTGCTAGATTGAAAATGGAACCATTAAGTTCACCGCCAACAACGAGTAAGCAAGCTGGCTTTTGCTTGGCCTCTTCTTCTATCGATGCAAGTGTCTTTCTAATGTCTGTAATTACAACTGTTGCGTTGTTGTCGTCACTCATGACTTCTCCGGAAAACCTTTTATTTGGTGCATTTCATTCTAAGCTTGAGCTTCATTTTGAGCAAGACGCACATATTGTCATATCGGTTAGTTTAGTGATTTTTTAACCAATCATTGGCGTATTTTTTTCCCGCTTCAACACCTGGTTGATCAAAAGGGTTAACCTTTAAAAGTTTACCGACAAGAGCAGTCAAGGATTCCGCAAAAATGATTAATTGACCCATAGATTCCTCATCTAATTTGGGAATGGACAAGTGTACAACATGTCGATCATTTTCTTTAAGAGCAGAGAGCGTTCCTTCAAGCTCCGCTTTCATAAGATCAGAGAGTGAGAAGGGGGATAAATTCTTAAAGCTTTCGGAATTAAGAGTATTTTTTAAGGAATAGTTCGTTTTATGATTTTTAATTTCAATAATAAAAATGGCCTTATTATTCGGACCTTCCATAAAAAGCTGCATTTGAGAGTGCTGGTCTGTTGCACCGTAGGCCGGGATGGGAGTAAGGCCTTTACCTTCTTTACCTAAACTTTCTGCCCATAGCTGAACAAACCAAGATGAGTAATCTTTAAGGAGAGAGGAATACGGCATAAGAACGGTTTGATTGATTCCGTCGTCATGAAGTGATTTTATCCAGGAAGCTAGCTCATAAAAACTTTTTGGATTAGCAGACGGAAGTAATTCTTTTTGAAAATTTTGAGCGCCCTGAAGAAGAGCTTCATTATCAATGCCCGCAAAAAATCCAGGAAGAAACCCAACTGGTGTTAGGACAGAAAATCTCCCTCCAATATTAGAAGGGATATCCAATGTATGAACTCCCCATTCCTTGGAGAGTTTTCTCAGTTCACCCTTTTCGGGATCTGTACAAAAAACGAAATAATCCTTGAAAGAATCTTCATGAATTCCATGCGATTTTAATTGATTGATTAAAATCGCCATGGCGGCAACTGTTTCGGCAGTTGTACCTGATTTTGAAACGACGTAGATGATAGACTCTTTTAAATTAACTTTTTGAAGCTTTTTAAATAAATCATCAGGATCAATGTTGTTGATAAAGGTGAAGTGGCAATTTGTATCTTTTCCTAGTCCTGAAATAAGCATTTCGGGGCCAAGGGCACTTCCCCCAATTCCTACGTGAATGAAATATTTTTTGTGCTTAAAAAGATCAAAAACTTTTTTGCTTTGAAGAAGTAAATCACGAGTATTTGGTAAACGAAAGAAACCGATCTGATCTGAATGAATTGTTTTTTCGTAATCCTCAAATGCATCTTTTTGCTGAGAGATATTTAATACTGGTTTAAGTGATGATCGAATATTCCAATTAAGCATGATGTTCGTACTCTTTTTTAAGATGGCGAGCTATAACAACTCTTTGAATTTGATTCGTGCCCTCGACGATTTGAAGAACTTTAGCATCTCTCATAAAGCGCTCTACCGGATACTCTGATGTGTAACCGACGCCTCCCAAAACTTGAACTGCATCTGTTGTGACTTTCATTGAGGTGTCAGTCGCTTTAAGTTTCGCCATCGAACAAAGTTTTGAATTTGGTTGGTTCGAATCAAGAGAATGAGCAGCCGAGTGAACTAAAAAACGTGAAGCCTCTGTTTCAGTGGCCATATCTGCAAGCATAAATTGAAGACCTTGGAAGTCAAAAATAGATTGCTTAAACTGTTGGCGAGTGAGTGAATATTTGATGGCCTCATCAAGTGCTCTTTGAGCGCAACCAACACCAATCGCTGCAATCGCAACACGACCTCGATCAAGTCCTCCCATGGCGACTTTAAATCCCTGGCCTTCATCAAGAAGCCTATTCTCTTCTGGAACAAAACAATTCTCAAAAACAATTTCTCGTGTAGGGGAGGTCTTCCATCCCATTTTCTTTTCTGCTTTACCAAAAGAGAATCCCTTCATTCCATCTGTTACTATGAATGATGAAACTCCTTTGGCCCCATCTCCACCAGTTCGTGCCATGACGATATAAGTTTTTGCAACACCACCTGAAGTGATCCACATCTTCGTTCCGTTAAGGATGTATCCGCCATCGACTTTTTTTGCTGTTGTTTTCATGTTTGCAGCATCAGAACCTGAGTGAGATTCAGATAAAGCGAACGCTCCGATTTCTTTGCCAGAGGTTAGCTCAGGGAGGTACTTTTCTTTTTGCGATTTATTTCCAAATTCTAAAAGGATAGATTGAACCATAGAAGAGACTGAAACTGTTACCGCATAAGGAACTGATGTCTTTGCAATTTCTTCAAGTGCATAACAATAGTCCATATAAGAAAGTCCAGCTCCACCGAACTCCTCTGGAATGGTTATACCCGTCACACCATATTCTCCTAAGCCTTGAAAGATTTCTTTTCGAAAAGTTCCACTCGCATCATCGTGCTCCATGTGAGGCTCAATCGATGTTTCACAGAATTTTTTTAAGTTAAAAACGAGTTCTTTTTGAAATTCATTCATCTTTTATTCTCTTAAAGCGTCTTTTAATAAATTTTTTGCAATAATCATAATCATGACTTCGTTCGTTCCAGCTCCAATTTCATTGAGCTTGTTATCTCTCATCATCCGCTCAACAGGGAATTCTCTTGAATAGCCGTAACCACCATGAAGCTGTATAGCATCCAGTGCTATTTTGGTTGCCATCTTTGGAAGTTGAAGTTTTACCGCTGACGCCAGTGAATTTGATTTATCTCCATGATCGTATTCGTAACAGACAGTGTAGAGCATTCGTCTCATCGCTTCAGTTTCAGAATACATCTCCGCAATCATTTTCTGGATAAGTTGAAAGTTTGCTAGATTCTTTCCAAATTGTTTTCTTTCACCTGCATACTTTACACATTGATCGAGACACGCTTGAGCAATTCCTAAAGATATACCAGCAATGGTAATTCTCTCAATTTCAAGATTTTTCATCATGTGATGAACAGAATCACCTTCTGAACCTACACGATTGGCCATTGGGACCTTCGCTTTATCGAACGAAAGCTCTCCAGTTGGTGAGGATCTCATTCCCATTTTGTGGATTTCTTTTGAAACTGAAAATCCTGGTGTGCCTTTTTCAACAATAAAGGTCGTTAAGTCTTTTTTGCCTGGACCAGTTCTTGTGTAGAGATAAACCACATCAGCATATTGAGCATTTGTGATCCACATCTTATTTCCTGTGATTTCGTAGAAATCACCGTTTTTTACAGCTTTCGTTTGCATTCCAACTGCATCTGAACCGAAACCTGGCTCAGACATTCCCATGCAGCCAACGTGCTCGCCTGAAATTAACTTTGGAAGGTATTTTAATTTTTGTTCGTGAGAGCCGTTGTTGTTAAGATTGTTAACACATAAAATGGTGTGGGCGAGGTACGAGAGAGTGGATCCTGCACAGGCCTTTCCAAATTCTTCCATCACAATTGTGGCAGCAATCGCTCCCATTCCAGATCCACCGTATTCTGGATCTGCTGTGATTCCTAAGAGTCCAAGATCCCCCATGTGTTTAAAGGCTTTAAGATTAAAAGTTTCATCATGATCATGTTTCTCTGCAAAAGGTGCTAGTTCATTTTGAGCAAAATCACGACATACTTTCTGAATCTCTTTTTCTTCTGGGGTAAAAAACCACATAGTATCATCCTTTTTGTAGAAGCATAGTGTAGCGGAAAAATCAGTTTTTATAAACCAATTGCTCGTCATTATTTTGATACACTTATTAATAATTATCGAGCTAAAATAAGCTGTGGCCTACTTAGAAAATGCTAAACATTCTGATCCCGTGCGACCTGGGGAGCAATGGTTTTTTTATTGGAAAACCTCAGCGGCCTTATGGGAAAGCCGGATTCTCCAGTTTCCTAAGGAAGAAGTCATTTTTATCCCTCTAAATTGGGGGTTTCACGGCGATAATCCGGGAAGTTGGGATTTTGGTAGCACTCTACCTGAAAGAGATTTACTAAGACTCACAGGACTCTTGACGCACCATGGTCGTAAATTTTGTTGGATTCTTCCTTTGACAGCAGCTCCCCATTTGCCGAATGGAGGAGCTCCCGCTTTTGCGGCACGGACCCTTGCTGTGGCAAGAAGCGGTGTTCATTATGCCGTTTTAGATAACGAGATGAACTTAAACAAGATGTACTCTTTTTTTGAACCAAAAATCTTTCAAGCTTTTACAGAATTTCTTAAAGGATTCGGAACTTTTTTAGGAATTAATAAAATTAAATCTCCTGTTTGGGGTGCTCAGTTCTATTACTTTGAAGAGGGCGAGCTTAACTCTTTTTTTGAAGACTCTTCTTTTGCCTTCGAGCAGGGGTTCTCACGCTATTTAAAGAAAAATCACCCCGACGGCACTGAGCTCACAAATCCATTTCTTGAAAATGAACTAAAAGAAAATTTTTCAAAAGAAGTCAGTGATCTTTTCGTCACAACTGCTGAAGCAGCTCTGGGCCCTTTTTGGATGGGAGTTCGAAAAATTGTCTCTTTAGGTTCAGGACCGCGAGAAACAATTTTGAGATCCATTTCTTCAGGTAAATCTCAGCTGGAATATACTCGAGATATTTTTTATCACTTCGTAAATTCTAATTGGATATCAAGTGCTCTTCTTTCTACAGATGAAAAGAAGGAGTGCTTAAGCTGGATTCTAGGTGAGCATTTTGGTCCAAGGGAAATTGAGGAAAAATATAACTATCAATCTTATAATTCTGGATTAGTAGAAGAATTTAAACCATTTGGAGTCATTGAAATATTTAATCACAAGAAACAAACTGAATGTCTTAAAAGTGGACTCATTTCATATCTAGACGAAAGTTTTAGATGGTTATATCACGTTCAGGAAAAATTACCCTTCACCCCAGAGTGGATTGATTCTCATCATCAAAAAGTGAAAATCTTTGTTGGAGCTTCACTCGATCGCACAACTTTTGCTCAAATGTTAAAATTATTTCTCATGGGGCAAACTGTTTTATTAGATAAAACAGGTTTGGGGGAAGGATTAGACAAGAAGTTACAAATTTTTTTGATTGAAAATAATTTGAAAATTCAATCCGTAAATTACATGACTCCGACACAGTTATGTGAGTTAGGAGAGGGGAAACTTATCATTTTTGAGGGAGAAAAGTTGCACGAAAATCCAGCGAAAGAAAAATTCTGGGGTCATATATTTAAATTCCTAAATCTCGTACAGCCAGAAATTAAAATGGATCATGATGTTTTTACGATGTGGAGGATTAGGGGAACTTCGAGCCATGAATTATCATATTTAGATGTGAGAAGAGTGAATATTTATAATCCCACAAGCTATAAAAAGACGGTGACTATAAAAACAAACAAAAACTTTGCTTTTATGAAAATGGTCGATCCAACGAGGGCCAATGCAAAATCTAACTCTCATGGAGTTGATGTTGAACTTCTGCCGCATGGTAAGATTGCTCTCGATTTTGGCCATTACGAGGAACGATAATGTCTCTTCAACTGATTTACCATTTTCAAACATCTCAAAATCAAGATACCGAGTTCAGGCCAGCAAGCTATGGCGTTGTTTATTTTTTTTCGGAATCGGGCTTTATTGATAGAAATCTTTTAAAAGAAATGTCCAAAACTGTTCCTGAAGCGGATCATGAGCGTTTAACTTTTTTAAGTTTGGACGATTTAAAAATCTTTGCTTTGCGAGTATGCCAAGAAATTGGAGAACTTGAGGTTCGTCTTATCTCCGTTCAAGACTACAACATCGGTTTAGATGGTGCAAAAGACATTAAATCCTTTAAAGCTTTGTTTGAGAAATATGGAGAGCTTGTCCAAAACGACAGTGCTAAGAAAAAAGGTCTCTTTTCTAAATTGTTTTCCTAAATCCACAAAACTTATTATCTTCTTCCCTTCTCGGGCATCACTTCCTGATAGGGTGAAGATTTTCTGTCCTCGTGTTTCTGAGTCTTTTTTTCACCGTCATTACAAGAAAAGCATAATGAGAGAAGAACGCCCAGGGATAGGATTTTCATATAGGTCCTCCATTTGCTAGAAGATTCTCCTATGCCTTACCGGCCAAAGGGAATTGCAACGTTCTAAAGCTTTCTTAAGTTATTGAAAATAAATGCTTTAATAGGTTATTGTAATCTTCGCCCTAGGGAGCCATTTTTCTTGCAAAATGACTTTCATTCACTTACTTATACCCCCACATATGAAACCATCATTCTTTGATCTTACCTACGAAGACCTGAAAACACTTCTCGTTGAGAAGGGGTTTTCCCCATTTGGGGCAACTCAAATGTTTGATTGGGTTTATAAAAAATGGGTTCATAACCCTGAAGAGTGGTCGAATGTATCTAAGGCCGCTAAAGAATTCTTTAGAGAAAATTACGACTTTAGTTTACTGAAAGTTGTTTGGAATGGTTTATCCAAAGATGGTACGAGAAAATTTTTGGTCAAACTCATTGATGGTCAGACAGTTGAGGCTGTGGCCATTCCCGCCCGCGATCGCCTCACTCTTTGTGTTTCATCCCAAGTTGGGTGTGCCGTTGGTTGTACTTTTTGTCATACAGCAACTCAGGGCCTGAAGCGCCATTTGAAAACGAGCGAGGTTGTCCTTCAGTACATCACCATCCAGAAATGGCTCATGGATCATGTGAATGCGGATGAAAAATTAACTAACATTGTCTACATGGGGCAGGGTGAGCCTCTTCATAATTTTGAAAATATGAGAAAGGCAACACTCGTTTTTATGAGTGAAAAAGGATTAGGCTTAGGTCAGAGAAGAATTACTCTCTCGACTTCAGGACTTGTGCCAGCGATTGAAAAGCTTGCTGAAGATTTTCCTCCCGTAAATATTGCTCTTTCACTTCACTCAGCAAGAAATGACGTGAGGACTGAACTCATGCCAATTAATAAAGTTTATGATTTAGAGCGCTTGTTTAAAGCGATTAAACTCATTCCTCTTAAGGCCCATCGACGAATTACGTATGAGTATCTTTTAATAGATGGAATGAATGATACAATGGAAGATGTCCTTGCCTTGGCGAATCTACTTAATTCAAAAGAGTCTAAGATTAACCTCATCCCATTTAATGAATTTCCAGGATCAAAATACAAGAGACCTTCTGAACAAAAAATTATGTGGTTTTTAGACCAAATGATTAAACGTGGTTTTACTTGTACTATTAGAACGACGAAGGGTAGCGATATTCTTGCTGCTTGCGGTCAGCTCAAGAGCGAATTTGAGAAGGTGAACCTCTGGGACAAAGATAGGCCCGTGGTTATTCCGAGTATTGCCAGTAGCGTACTTCAGAATCAAGCTCACTAGTTTCAGGTTTTGAAGCCTCATCACCCGGCACTGATAATTTCTTCTTTTTAATTTTTGAACCCGCTAAAGAACGTTTAGCAGACTGTTCCTCAACTGCTTTTTCAACTTTATACTTCTCAGCATCAATCATTGAGTCATGGACGATTGAATGATCCTGTTTTGCGTACGAAGTAGTGACCCAAGTGAGAAAAGCCAATAAAATTAAATTTTTAACCATTGAAATACCCTCTTTATCTTGGAAGGCCTCTAAAGGAAGCCTCTTTAGTTCTTGTCGGATGAAATTAAAAAAACTAAACCACATATAATTTCAATAAGTTAGACTGAGTAAAAAGGAATGGATTTTGACTTTGTAAGCATTTTTTGGATGACAATTACTCGATATATTAGGACAGTTTAACTCCAGTATTAGTTGTTTTTATATATTACAGCAATCGTCCTAAAAACGATGGGGTTTCAATGAAGTTCTTAAAAGCACTGACTATCGCTTCACTTATTTCAACAAGTGCTATGGCCAATGTTTCAGTCTACTTTAACCAAAACTCGCTGAATTCTTACACAGATCCGTACAGAAATATCACTCGTCGTGGTGATAATTTGGAAGCAGTTCTTCTTAAAGAAATCTCTCTTGCTAAAAAATCAATATTCATCGCCGTGCAAGAAATACGTTTACCTCTTCTTGCAAAGGCCCTCATCGAGAAAGAGAAAGAGGGTGTCGATGTGAGAATTGTTCTAGAGCATGACTATAATTTTAATATTCTTTCTCAGCGCGATCCGAATACAGAGGGAGAGTATGAGGCTTCTAAGCTAACAGAGCTAAAGGCCCTAATAGATATGAACCGTGATGGGCGCATCCAGAGAGAAGAACTTGAAGCGAGAGACGCTATCTATATGCTTCAAACGGCTAAAATTAAAATGATGGATGATACGTCTGATAACTCAAGTGGTTCAGGATTAATGCACCATAAGTTCATGGTTGTAGATGGAAAAGTGACAGTCGTTAGTACTGCTAATTTCACGTTGAGCTGCATTCATGGAGATATGTTGAATTCTTCTTCAAGAGGAAATGCGAACTCCATGACTGTCATAGAGTCATCGGCTTTTTCTAAAATTTTCACGGAAGAGTTTTCTCAATTGTGGGGGAATGGTCGTCGCGGAAATTTTGGTCACAATAAAACTTATCGTGGTCCTGTGACCACCTCAGTAAAAGGTAAAAAAATTACTGTTCAGTTTTCACCTACTTCCCAAAGATATAGTTGGGAAGAATCTGTGAATGGTTTAGCTGCGACTCATATTGCGAAAGCTCAGACTTCAATCAACGCAGCTTTATTTGTTTTCTCTGATCAAAGACTCTCAGATGCTATGCAAAAGAGACATAACCAAGGCGTAGATATTGGTGTGATTATTGAACCAAAATTTGCCTACAGAGATTACTCTGAACTTCTCGATCTTCTTGGATTAGAAATGCTTAACCAAAAATGTAATTTTGAACCTGATAATAATCCTTGGAGAAATCCAGCAAAAGAAGTTGGAATGGCATCTCTACCAAGTGGTGACGTGCTTCATCATAAGTTTGGAATTATCGATAATAAAACGGTGATTGTCGGTTCACAAAATTGGTCTGATGCGGCCAACTACATTAACGATGAAACCCTGATTGTCATTGAGGATGCCACTATCGCAGGGCAGTTTACTCAGGAATATAACCGAATAAAAAAGACGGCACGACTTGGGGCCACGAGCTGGTTAAAAGATCAAATCAAAAAGCAAGAAGAGGCCTGCGTCTACCTAGGTCGCTATTAATTCCTTTTTCTAACAATTTTGAGTTATAATTTAGACTCTTGAAACCTATGGAAGGAGTTCTCTTGAGTCGCGAAAGATCCAAAGGGATTGTTGGCATTTTTATTCTTGTCACTGTCCTCTTTTTTATTTTTATTATTTTTGCTTTTTATACCGTTTCTCAATTGAAGGAATCAACTTCAATGGGAGAGGGACTCTTGGATAAGTCTAAGAATTCTCCTATCGCAGTCATCTCAATCGAAAATGAAATCATGGAATCGAAAAAAACAATTGAGATGCTTCTTGCTGCTGAAAAAGAAAAAGACATTAAGGCCATCATTTTAAGAATTGATTCTCCCGGTGGTGCAGTCGCTCCGACACAAGAAATTTACGAAGAAGTTAAAAGAATAGATCAGGTTAAACCTATCTATGCCTCTTTCGGAACCGTTGCTGCTTCCGGTGGATACTATATCGGTGCAGCCTGTAGAAAGATTTGGGCGAATGCAGGAACATTAACCGGTTCAATTGGTGTCATCATGCAGATGGCGGATCTCTCAGAGTTATTTAAATGGGCAAAATATAAATCCGAAACGATCAAGGCCGGTCGTTATAAAGATATTGGAAATCCTGCTCGTCCTATGACCGATGAGGAGAGGATGTACTTAAATAATCTGTTGGCCGGAACTCATAAGCAATTTATGGATGACATCTCTGCGATTCGTAAGGATCGTCTAAAAAAGGATATCACTGAGCTTGCTCAAGGACAGATCTTCCACGGAACTGAGGCAAAAGAATTTGGCCTTGTTGATGAAATCGGAAGTCTTTGGGCGGCCGGTAGATCCATCCATAAAGATTTAAAACTCAAAGGTGAGTTTGGTTTACGTTTTATAAAACCACAGAGGAAAAAGTTTTCTCTGTCTGATTTTCTTCAAGAGGGAGAGGATGCTCTTTCTTTAATTAAAACGAAATTAGAGCCTAAAACAGCACCTGCGTATAAATTTCAAATGTAAGGGATTTTCGTGGATTACGCCTTTCTATTGGATTGGGGAAAGAACCATCTACTAACCATCGTAGCAGTCGTTACGACATTAGTTCTTCTCTATCATTATGTGATTGAGCGAGACAAGGGAGTAAAGCTTTCTAAAAAATACCGCAACAGTATTTTTGAGGCACAGTCTCGTATCTTTTTAAATGCAACTCAATATTTGATTGAAGGTAATAAAGATCTCGCGATCAAAGAATTTTTGAACGCAGTCGATCTTAATCGGGAAACAATTGATACTTATTTCGCTCTAGGCGGTCTCTTTCGATCAAATGGTGAAATAGAAAAAGCAATCTCAATTCATCGATCTTTAATTGCAAGAGAAAGTATCTCTGAATCTACTCGCTTAATGGCGCTAAAAGAGCTTGCTCTTGATTTTGATAAAGGTGGATTTATTGATAAGGCGGTTGAAACATATAAAGATGTTTTGAGAATAAATCGCGATCAACAAGATGTTATTCACTCACTTTGTCGAATCTATGAGGACATTGAAGACTGGGATCAGGCCTACAACTATAGAATCATGCTCTCAAAGGTTGGTCAGGAGAATCAGTCTGAAACAATTTCTCACATTCTCGTTCAAAAAGCGAAAGCTCTATTTGATAAAGGTCAGTTCAAGGCGTGCGCGGAAGAACTTGAAGATGCCTTTAGATTTGCACCCTCTGTATCGGCGAAGATCCTTCGGCTTAGGCTTTTTTTGGTTTTAGGAAAAATGGAAGATGCCAATGGCTTGTTGATGGAATTACTGAAAGAGCATCCCATGTATGCAACTTTCATTTTTGTTTCTTTAGATCAATTTAATCCTAAGTTGCAACAAATCGATCAGTATAAAGAAAGGCTTAATCAACTTAAGGATTATTTTTTAGGGATTAATGATATTGATCTTATGAATTCTCCTTCTGTTGTGCTGTCGAAAATTCGTCTTTTAAAAGATTTGAAAAAAACAAGTGATGCTTTTCATTTACTTGATGACTGGATGAAAAATCAAGGTCAGTCAGATGTATTAAAAATTGAGTATATAAAAATCCTCATAGATATTGGAAAGACTGAAGAAGCATTGTCTCATACCAAATCATTACTAAATAATCTTCATAGTTCACTCACAAGGCATTATTGCTCTCAATGTGGCTATAATTCGGATGAAATTTTTTGGCGATGTCCTCAGTGCCATAGTTGGGAGACCATTCAATTTAGGTGGAAGGTTTAGATGTGGTGGCTACTTTTACTTCCATCCTTATTATTTGCGGATACAAATTCAACAGATGAAAGAGTTGTTGGGACTTTCTATTTTAATCCTATGTTCGGACATGTTCATCAATCAGCAATCAGAACTTCTGCTAGTTTAACAACGATACAGTGTTCCCATCCAGTGAAGGTTATTGAGAGTTCAAAAATCTCAGTGAGTAAGGAGTGGGCCTATGTTCAAGTTGCAGACTATAGAGGGTTTATTAGGAAAGAGTTCTTGTCAGTCAAAAGACCAGAATGTTTTCAAGGTAAGTACCCAAGATTTTTTGATGCCTTTAATTTAGATCTCTCCGAACTCTATTACTGGGGCAGATTAAACGATCAATTTATCCAAGGTGAAACGAGGGTAAAGTAATATGAAAATGCTGGCGTTGTTTTCTTGTTTAATATCTCTTTCTGTCTATTCTCAATCTGAGAAACTTCAAGAGGAAAAAGAACTCGAAGTTGTTAACTTTAATAGTATAAAAAAAATTCTCATGCAGGATGGGCTTTCAGAAGCAGCTAAGAAAAAAGAAAAGCAGGTTCAAATTTTAAAAAAAGAACAGGCGAAGGTAGAAACTGGTCGATACATGTATCCTTCAGAAGATGAGATCTGGGGCTTTACCACTGAATATTGGCTCATTAAGAATGCGCAATTATTAGACTGGGATTTTGAAAAACCTGATTACGGTATTGATAAAAGTTTTAGAACTCTTATGCAAGATTTGGGATTTTATCAAAAAAAGTTCAAGATTCTGTTGGTGAATAGTCCAAATATTGTTCGGGCCGCATTGCCTGGAAATCAAGAGGTGGTATTAATCATATCGGTTCCCTTTATTCGGATGATGGATTTATCGAAACTTGAGATTTCATTGATGCTTTTTGAGGATTTTTTAAGATTGGATTTGGGATATTTCAAGAAAAGTGTAGCGACGGAAAAATTAACCAAAATTGCTGGCTCTAATTTTCAGGGTGCTAAGCCAGACATTTCTTTTGTGGAAGAATTGCTCAAAAATTATAGCTCTCAAATAAATGAAAAAGGTTACAGCTTTCAACAAATGTTTGAAGTGACAAAAAAAATGGACGCTTATTTAAAATCTAATCCAGAGCTTTGGAATGCTTATTTTCGACTTCTTGGTAAAATGGATCGTTTCTTAAAGACAAATATTCAGTTCAAAGAATATATTAAGCTTTACCCATCTCCTGAAATGCAGGTTAAGTGGCTCAGCCCAGATGAAAAAGTGTTGTGATGTTTGATAATTACTTGTTTAAAAATATTCGTTACTACGCTTCCTTTCAGATGTTATTTGTTATTATCTTTATTATCCTTAGTTCTTCAGGCGTTTTTTTTCACTTCCTTTTGAATCATGAAATCTCAATCGTCGAATCCTGGTTGCATAATAATCATTGGGAAATTCTTATCATTTCTAAGTCGCTTTCACTGTTGTTGATTAATCGGTGGTTCAGAGTTCGTTTATACGAGATGAAAACAGTAAAGCAGTTGACCAAGGAATTACTCAAGTGGCCAGAGCACAGAGCATTAGTGATTTCATTTTTTATGGTGATTAGTTACCTTGCTCTCTCTCAAACTGAATTTGCCAAGCAAAATTTGGGTTACTGGTATTACTATCTGACTTCTTTTTTTGGATTATTTTTATTTTTTGGGATTGAATTTGTTGTGATTGCTTATCTTCATGATGTTTTGAATCAAGATGAGGAGATTTCAACATTTTGGCTCGGTTTTTTTTATACGGTCTTTTTTGCAATCGGTTTCAGGCTTTGTGTTCCTGATTACTATAATTTATTAAATTATGTCATTTTCTGTTTCACGGCCCTTTTACTTCTAAGTGGAGAGTCATTTAAGAATTGGAGTAATGTCGTTTGCTTGTTGGTGATTTTTGTTGCCCCTATGGGGTCTTTTTTTGGACTCGATCCGGTTTGGGGTGACGATTTTTCACCCTTTAGCATCAAGACTAAACTTGCAATACCTTTTCTAGCAGTTATTTGGATGGTATCTTTTTCTTATTATAAATATCGCGATCAAATTATTTCAGGAGCACGAAAATTCGTGCGTTGAGGTCTAAAATGCATGGTTTAAATATCTGGCAAATTCTTTGGGAGTCTGGTTTCGTCGTTAAAATTGTTCTTCTCATCCTAGTTCTCGCTTCAGTCTACTCATGGGCGATTATTTGGGAAAAATATAAGCAGTTGAAGCTGGTTAATGAGGCCAACGATAAGTTTTCCGATTTCTTTAGGAAAAGTAATTCCATTTCAGATATTCATAAGGAAGCCAGTGAGAATACAGATTCTACGATGGGTCTCATGTTCAAAAGGGGTTTTGAAGAGCTGAATAAAATTATTGAAAAGCTAAATCAGTCAGGGAAAAGTAATTTTACTCAACATTTTGCAGCACATGGTTTTGAATCTCTTGAGCGAGCTCTTAAGGCCGGATACAATACCGCCAATGAAAAAATGGATTTGAAGGTTTCACTTCTTGCAACCATTGGTTCGATTACTCCATTCATTGGTCTCTTTGGAACGGTGTGGGGAATTATCGATGCTTTTTCTGGTCTCTCACAAGGTGGAGGAAGTATTGAAGCAGTCGCTCCTGGTATTGCAGAAGCACTTGTGGCAACAGCGGTTGGTCTCGCGGCTGCTATCCCTGCGGTAGTTTTCTATAATCTTTTCAACAATCAAATTTCTCGTATTAATTCGCAGATGGAATCTTTTTCACAGGATTTTCTTAACTTAGTTGAAAGAACAATTTTGATTAAGAAGGATCAGTAGTCATGGGTATGAACATGGGGTCTGGTAAGAAGGGGCCTGTTTCGGAAATTAATGTGACTCCTCTTGTGGATGTCATGCTTGTTCTACTTGTGATCTTTATGGTCACGGCGCCGATGCTTTTTAGTGGAATTAATTTGAAGTTGCCTAAAACTCAAAAAGTTAGTTCTGTCGGACTAAGGCAAGAATTAGTTATTCTCTCAATTACAGAGACTGAAAAATTTTATCTTGGAAAGAAAGTCGTTTCTTCAAAGGAACTTGTTCCGGCAATCCTGAAGCAATTTAAGCAAAACAAGACGGATGTCGTCTATGTTCGGGCCGATTACAATTTAAGGTATGAGAAAGTTGCTAAATTGATTGCGAATCTAAAGAAGGCGGGAGTCAGTAACATCGCACTCGTCACAGAAGTGGAGAAAGGGAAGTAGTGGAAACTTTGGACCGAGACTTTAATAAGAATTTTCTTATATCGCTCGGAGCGCATGTTTTATTTTTTGCTCTTCTGTTCTCCGGTGGTGAAATCGTCAAAAAGTTTTTTAAATATAATGACGTTGAAATTATTCGATCATCTGTTCGAGTGGATGTGGTTGGGATGCCGAAATTCACCATTCAAGAATTAAAAAAGATGCAAGCACAACCCGTCATTGAGGCAAAACCTGAGGTTGTTAAAGGCAAGAAAGAAGAAACGCGGGCCGAGGCCGACGATGTTATTAAAAAAGATGATTTAGTCATCAAAGAGGAAGGGAAAAAAAAGGCTTCCTTTTTGAATCTATTAAATGATTATTCTAGTCAAAAAGTTTCTGCAAAAACGGAAAAGAAAGGAACTCAAACTGGGGCGGGAAATAAAAATCTAGAATCACTCATCATTGAAGGGAATAGATTATCTAAAGGTTCGGCTTTGGTTGGGGATTACTCTGATACAGAGAACTCTGAGTTTTCGGCTTACGTTCAAAATATTCCTGGAGTTATTCGGCCTTTTTGGAAGTTACCGAGTTATCTTTTGGGTAAAGATTTGAGATGTCGAATAAAAATTTATCTTTCACCCGAAGGTAAATTGATTAAACTTGAGCTTCAAGAATCCTCTGGTGTCTCGGAATTTGATGCGCGAGCTGAAAAAGCAATTCGAGAATCTCAATTTCCTAAACCTTCGACTGAGGTTGGTTCTCGTTTAGTGAATTCTGGAATCATTTTAGGTTTTCCTATTTAAAGGTACATATGAAGTTAATTTTTTTGATCATAACCATCATTTTCTCATTCCAAACTTTTGCTCAAGATGCTGTGATCGCTGTTGGTCAGGCCGAACAAGATAAAGATAAAATTGTCATCGATGATCCTGAGCTAGTTGATTTATCAGGTGATCAGAAAAGACTAGGGGCCGAATTAATTGATCTCTTAAGAAACGATTTTATCTTTTATAAGCATAAGTTTAATCCGGTAGATTATTTGGATAAGGGTAAAAATTCTTATTCGTCTCCGGATATAGAAAAATGGGCCTCTGGTGGAGTGACATACTTCATTTCTTCAAAAATTGAAGATGGCACTGGTTCTGGTATTGAAGCCCACTTCAAGGTCTGGTCTATCCTCACAAAAAAAGAAATTTTTTCTGGAAAGTTTAAACTTAAGACTGAAAATCTTCGGGCGGTGGGACATCAGGTAGCAGACGCTCTCTATCGATCTATTACTGGTAAAGCCTCTATTTTTAATTCAAAGATCTTTTTTGTTTCCGACCGCACTTCTTATCGAGAGACTATGAAAGAACTCTACATCATGGATTTTGACGGCAGGAGAGTGGATAAGCTGACAAATTTTAATTCCGTTGTATTGTCTCCATCTATTTCCCCAGATAACTCAAAAATGATGTTCTCGTTGATTGCGCAAAAAAAAGAGTACGCCAATGGCAGAACGAGGCTCATTAAAAATATTGATCTCAAATTACTGGATTTAAGATCTAAGAAAGTTTCTACTGTTTCGGATCGACCGGGAATTAATTCTGGAGCGATCTTCGGTGCTGACGGGCAAACGATTTATCTCACTCTTTCGTTCAGTGGCAATGCGGATGTCTATGAGATGGCCATTGGTTCAACTCGTATGAGAAAAATCACGTCTCATTATAGTGATGACGTAGATCCCTCTATCACTCGAGACGGCTCCCTCATGACTTTTCTCTCTAATAGACCAGGTAGAGCTCACATCTACACGATGAATCCAGCTGATACCGAGAAAGATGTGAAACGGATTTCATTTGTAGGGCAATTTAATGCAACTCCAAGATTCTCCCCGGATGGAAAAGAAATTGTTTTTACTTCATGGGTTGATAATGGATTCGATCTTTATCGAATTGGCGCTGATGGAAATAACCTCGTAAGGCTCACCAAGGGTTTTGGCTCCAATGAGGAGCCCGCTTTTTCCCCTGACGGTGAATTCATCATATTTGCTTCTAAAAAGATGATAAGTCGTTCTAAGGCCGTTCAAGATATCTACATCATGAACAGGGAGGGTGAGATTTTAGGGCAATTAACCCAGAATTTTGGCCACTGCTTTTCCCCTCAGTGGACTAACCTACCGTAATCACAGAAAAAAATGAAGAATAATTAAACACCGCATCAAAATAGTCTTGTAAAAAATTCAGGCAGCATGTAATATCTCCACATCAACGCACTGTGTAATTTTTAAACAAAATTAAGCAATAAGTGTAAAGGGGAACAACATGAACACAGCTTCTATCCAAAACGAACTTGCAACTCTTTCAACAGTTTTACTTTCGAATTTAGACGAAGTTGTCTTTTTCTCAAAACTTTCTGGTTTTGTTCAAGGTCAAATGAATGAGCATAAAGTTCTTGGTTTTGAAGTCCTTTCAGATGGTTGTACTCGCCTTATCGCTGAAAATGGTCACGCACTAGACGCTGCCAAAATTTTAAACAAAGGCCAAGGCCTTTCTGGATATGTGGCCCGCATGAAGAAGGCCTATTACTCAAATTCAGTTAAAAGAGACCCTATCGCTTCAACTGGTCTAAGAGATGAAAAAGTAGAAGCAGAGCTTTGTCTTCCTATCATGTTCGAAGGGTCTGTTATTGGTACAATCAACGTTCAATCAATTAAAAAAGATCGTCAATTCACTGAATCAGATATCGCAGTGATTAACGATATTCTTAACCAGCTTCAGTCTCCGATTCGTAATATGCATCTTTACCTCATGGCGAAGAATCTTAACCGTGAGCTTCTCCAGAGAATTGAAGCAAAAGAGAAAGAGCTCTCAAATCGTGTAGAAATTCAAGTAACAAAAGGTTTTGAAGATAACTCGCAAATGATTGGTCTTTCTAAGAATTTCTTGGAGATCGTTCAAACCGCTAAGAAAATTGCGTCTCAAGATTTCCCTGTTCTTCTTGAAGGTCAGCACGGAGTTGGTAAAAAGATTCTTGCTAAGAAAATTCATGCTTGGTCTGGTCGCAAGGGATCTGTTGTGGTTGCTTCTTGTTCAGCAATGAGTGAAGCTCAACTTGATCGTGAAATCTTCAGCTCTAAAGGATTACTAGTTCAAGCAAATGGCGGAACACTCATTATTGATGATATCGGATGTACTTCTCACCATATCCAAACAAAGCTTTTAAGAGCACTTGTTGCTGGCGAAATGATCACTGTAGATACAGAAGAAAAAGTAGCTCTTAATGTAAGAATGATTGCGACTTCTAAAATTTCTTTAAAGCAAATGGTAGAAGCTGGTTCATTTAAAGAAGATCTTTACTATAGACTTAACACAGTGGCCCTACGTATCCCTTCTCTTCGTGAGCGTCATGAAGACATTAAAGTGATGGCCGAGCTTTTCCTTAATAACGGTAAATCTGAGAAGAAAATTTTGACTTCAGGAGCAATTGAAAAATTAACTTCATACTTTTGGCCAGGAAACGGTCATGAGTTAAAGAACATCATGGAGCGCACCTACATCTTAACTGATGGTCAATATATTGAAGCATCACATCTTCCGGAATTTGCTCAGGAAGTGAAGGTTGAGAAAGTAGAAGTGAAGCCTTCTTACCAAGAGTTCACACTGTTTGATCTTGAGAAGAAGCATATCATTGACACTCTTGATCATTTATCAGGAAATAAAACACGCGCTGCTAAGGCACTTGGAATTACTGTTAAGACTCTTTATAACAAGCTTCACAGCTACGGTCTAATCGATGCTCGTGAACAATAAGATTTGAAGAGTTAAAGAGAAAAAAGTAAAATACAACGACTAGGAGCATTTATGTCAAAGAATACAGTAGTAGCAAACACGGAAGAAAAAGTGGCCCAGGCCCCAGAAGTGATGACCATTAAAAACTTCCGCTCTAACGGCGACATTGAAAACTTTTATCGCTACATTCATGATAACGGTCTTCGTAGAGAAGCCTTTATGTTAATGGAATATGCAATCTCAAAAGTTGCAAAAGCAAGAAAAGGTAAGCGCGCAAAAACACTTCAGTAATAAAATTATCATGGGCCCTATTGATGGGGCCCTTTTTTTTTCCTAGGTCTCTACATGGATGTATCAAAAACTAAAATCGTCTTCGATCCTCTTTACGGCTTTATTCACCTCACAAATCTTGAATGGGAAATCATCCACAGTCCTTTTTATCAAAGGCTTCGTTGGATTAAGCAATTAGGATTTACATTCTATACTTTCCCAGGAGCAGAGCACTCTCGCTTTGGGCATTCGATTGGCGTGATGTTTAATGCTCATAAAATTCTTCAAAGACTTGGTAAGAGTGTTTCTGATTCAGATCTTTTTGATGATAAATCACAATCACCAGAGAAAGCTTTTCATCAAAGTATTCGATTAGCGGCCCTCTTGCATGATCTTGGGACATTTATGTTCTCCCATACAACAGAGATGGCCTACATTCGATACGGTGAAACAACTCATGATAAAAATGGCAAAGGTCACCCCGATGATCATGAGCACTTGGGTTCTTACATTATTAAAAATACCGATTATCCTCGCGGAGTAACTTATATTTTAAAAAAATATAAAATCGATCCGCAAAAAATATCGAATCTTGTGAAAGGAATTGATCCCTCCATTCTTGCCAACCAAATTCTTCATTCTGAGGTTGATTGTGACAGGATGGATTACCTTTTAAGGGATGCACATTATTCTGGTATCAAGTATGGAACTTATGATCGGGATTATCTTTTGCATCACTTTAGAGTCGCCAATGTGAGTGGACAAGAGGTTGTGGCCATAGGGCACAATGCTTTACACGCAGTGGAAGATTTTTTAATGGCAAGATTTGCTTGGTACTCACAAGTTATTCGCTCACCAAGGGGAGCGAGATTTGATGCTATTGCAGAGGAAATATGTTTTTACATGCTAGAGAAGGGAAAAATCCATACTTACTCCCAGTTGATGGACATGATTGCGAATGACCCTGATCAATTCTACACCTTTAACGATAATTATTTCATGCAGCAGGTTCATCTCAATTACACCAATGGTTCATTTGATAAAAATCCAAGGATTAAAGATCTTGCGTATTGTTTGTTGTTCGAGAAAGCTCCTCGAACAGTGAAGTGTGAGGAATTTAAACAAAGAATTCTGAATCAAGATGAAGACCATGTTTTGGATAAAATCATGAAACATGCTCAGGATAAAATTAAAGATATTAAAGAAATTATTAAAAAGAAGGGAACAGAAAAAGACTGGATCGTCGAGGATCTTCCGACAAAACACATCGTTTTTGTAAAATCTCGAAGGAAACTGGTGAAAGGTAAGACTAGTGAGAATCTTCTTCTTGAGAGAGATCCGGCCAAAATCATTATGGATAATGGAGATGTGAAGCTCCTGGGTGACGTGGAGAATTCCATCATTTCTGATCTACAGCAAAAATTTAATTTTGTACCTAACGTTTACTGTTCTGATTCAGCTTATGAGCTTTTGAAGGCAGAGGGGATTATAAGTTAGTCGAGTGTGGTTGTCGGTTATTATATTGAGAGTCATATTCTTTACTTTCTTAGTTTGATCTCGGTACAATATTTGCAGAACGTTAAACTGGGACCATGATGGTCCTCTTATTAATAGGCAGGTTTCAGGGATGTTAACCGGTCGTCTTCCACAGCAGAGTCGTCAAAGGCAAGGGACAAATCAGCAGAATTACTTATTTCACCTCGACAATATGTCGGTGGAGTATGGTTCTCTTAAGGCACTCAAGTCAGTTCAGCTAACGATTTATCCAGGTGAAATTTTATTCGTCACGGGCCCGTCTGGTGCCGGAAAGACATCACTTTTAAGTGTGCTTGGTGGGCATTTGCAACCAACGAGCGGTAAGGCCATCCTTCCGCAAGATAGAGATTCAAAACATTTTGTTTCTACGGTTTTCCAGGATTTGAGACTCCTTCAGAAAAAAACTTGTGAGGATAATCTGTGGCTCGCCTATGATTCAAGTGTCTATAACGGAAAAAATGAATTCTATCGAGAGATGGAAGATCTCGCTCACTTGTTACAAGTGAAGGATTTTCTGGGGAGAAGAATTGAAGATTGTAATGGTGGTCTAAAGCAAAAAATGGCGATGATAAGAGCATTGCTTTCTAGACCTACGGCGATTCTTGCAGATGAGCCAACGAGTTCTCTTGATAAAGAAAATTCTTATCGCTTGTTTGAAGTTTTGAATCATTTTAACCATAAAAAAGGGCTGACTCTTGTTTGGGCGACACATAACAAGGAATTGATTAAGCAATTCCCTGGGAAGATTGCCCATTTAGACAATGGTCGCTTAGTTTATTCGGGACACGCATGTTTTATTTAAAAGAATTTTTTAAATCCATCGGAGAGTCACCAATCAGGGGATTGAGCTTTCTTTTGTTTTCATGTCTTTTTGCTTTGGGGCTTACTCATCGGTCTTGGATTTCGAGTACGATCGAATTAATTTCACCGGAAAAAATGGTGAACCCTTATTTCGTTGCAGTTGTTGATGGAAGTGTTGACTCAAAAAAAATAAAAAACCTTCTTGCTAAATTACCTGGAATTCTAAGCGTGGATGATGCTGGATCAGCTCAATCTAGAACAAAATTAAATCAACTTGTCGGCAGGCTTGGAAGTGATTACAGGCTAGATGAAAATCTTCTAAATTTTAAATCTCTAAGAATTGTGATGAGTCCCTCATTATCTATGGACAGTCTGGATTTTGTGAGAGATCAAGTCGTTAAGATGGGCGGAAAAGAGCATGTTTCTGCTACCGATGTGAAATACCCTGAAGTGACCTCCGTTATGAAGTCTCATCCTTTTTATAGTTTTATTGGAAAAGCTGGTGACTGGGGAGTGATTTCATTCTTGGGAGTACTATGGGTGATTTCTTTTTGGTTATGTTATGATGTCTTTAGGTCACGTGCTTACATTATTGAAAAATTTCAAAGAAAAAGATTAGTCGCTTCAAAAACTATCGCCACAGGTTTGGGTGTTGTTTTTCTCATGTTTACTGCCTTTGGACTCTGGAATGGGACTCTAAAGTTTTTTGATTCCGTTATACTGTTTGCTGTATTTGCTGTTTTTTGGACCTTTTCAATGCAGGAATGGAAATGGAAGCCAACTCTTTAAAATTTTCAGTTCTCATCCTTGCCTTAATTTTTTCAAGGTCAAGCTTTAGCGCGATTAGAAAGCCAGTTGATGAGCTTGCTCGCTATCGTGTTGAAGTAATGGAAATGGGGGCGAGGTTATCTACTCTAGAAAAAGAAATTGGTTCCAAGAATAATCTCTACCTCTCTAGCCTCCAGCAGATTAAGCAATTTGAAAATGATATAAAGATGTATAGGGATGAGCTTACTAAAAAACAAAAAGAAGTTCACGAATCTCAGATTGAGAATAAAAATATTCTTCAGAGTTATTTACTTGAAAGTGAAAATGAGACCACTGAGCCATGGCAAAGAAAAGTTCACTTTGAATTATTAAAACAGGCGCAAATTAAATTAGTAAGAAAAGAAACTGAACTAACTGGCCTCCAAACGAAAGTGAACGAGTTTGATCAAAAGTTAACTTCTCTTCGATTAAATGAAGAGGAGCTAGCACAAGTCATCAAGGAATTAGAAAGTCGTAAAAAGACGGCAATGGAGAAATACCTTTCAAAAGTTGAGTCAAAAAGAAAGATTGAATCAAAAGTTCAAAATCAGAAAATTCAAAATAGGTTAGCCGTTGTCAAAAAAGAACTAAGTGATGCACCTATAAGATTGCAAAAACCAGATCGTTTTTTTGCTAAGCCAGTAGATGATTTCTTAAGCCTTACATCGAGCCCAAAAGGTGTGACCTTTAAATATAATGCAGTCCAACCCGTGAAAGCAGTTGGTAGTGGAAAAGTTGTTTTTGCTGGAGATTTAGCTTCCTATGGTCAAGTCGTTCTGATTGATCATGGAAATGATTTAAGAACTGTCCTCTTGGGTAAAATGAATATAAAAGTAAAAAAGAGTGATACCGTTCGAGATGGAGAAATTCTCGCCTACACACTTAATGATTCTAAAGAAGCTCAAAATCTATATTTTGAAGTTCGAAAGAAAAACTCTGCTCAAAACACTATTTTGTGGTTAGACCAGAGGGGAGTGAGTAAAATCTAAGGGATACTTATCTCTTAGGAGTTCTCATGTCTCGTTTCGTTGCCTCAGCAGTTCTCGTCTCTTTTCTATCTTCAGGTTTATTTGCCCGGGATGAGAAACTATCAACACCAAAATTAAGTGAAAATAGATCCCGATTTGAACAATTGGAACTTTTTAATAAAGTCATGCACTTGGTGGAAACTCAATATTATAGGCCGGTCAGCACAGAAAAGCTTATTGAAGGAGCTCTTAAAGGAATGATGGAGACCCTCGATCCACATTCAGCTTTTTTGAGTAAAGATTTTTTTGAAAAGATGCAAAATGATACAGCTGGTGAATTTGGAGGACTTGGACTTGAGGTGACACAAAAAGATGGAATTATCTACATCGTGACTCCTATTGATGATACACCCGCTTATCGTGCCGGTATCAAATCAAAGGATAAAATCGTAGAAATTAATCATGAACCGATTGTCGGCATGACATTAGATCAAGTGATTGAAAAAATGCGTGGGAAAATAGGTGAAAAAATACACCTCGGCATCTTTCGAGAAGGAGCAGATTCTCTTAAACATTACACGCTTAAAAGAGAACTCATTAAGGTAAAACCAGTCAAAGCTGAATTGATTCAGGATAAGTTTGCGTATATTCGTTTGACTCAGTTTCAAAAACGATCAGCAGAATCAATTGAGGATTCACTTAAATCGATGAAGAAAAAAATGAAAGATGTTCCATTTAGTGGAATTATCTTAGATCTAAGATCTAACCCAGGGGGGCTTTTAGATCAGGCCGTGGATGTTTCTTCACTCTTTTTGAAAGAAGGGATTGTTGTCACAACTGAGGCAAGAGATCCTCAAAACAAAGACATTCGATACGTGAAAAAAATAGGCTACAAGGATTTAAAAACACCGATGGTGGTATTAATTAATGGTGCTTCTGCCTCTGCTTCAGAGATTGTTGCCGGTGCACTTCAGGATTATGGACGGGCCATTATCATGGGGTCATTATCTTTTGGTAAGGGTTCTGTTCAAACAGTTGCTCAATTAGATAAAAATACAGGTGTGAAATTAACGATTGCTCAATATATGACTCCGAAAAATAGAAAGATTCAAGCTATTGGAATTGAGCCAGATGTAAAGATAGAGGAAATTAGCCAGAGTGACTTTGAGAAAGGGCTTAAAGAGGATCGCTATATAAGAGAAAAAGATCTTAAAGGTCATCTGACTTCAACGATTGAAACAGCAGAAGAGAAAACTCAACGGGAAATTGCGGAGCGAAAGGAAAGAGCTCAAAGAATTAAAGATATGGAATCAAAGCAATCTGTAATAAATAAAGAAAATAAAAAAGAAGGAATGGACGATCTTTTTAAATCCTATGAGCCATCTCAGGATTATCAGGTACTGCAGGCAATAAGATATTTACAGGGTTTAAAAGTATTTGAATCTTCAGTGAAGGCAACAAATTAAGAATGATCAAAATGGATGCTGCTTCAGTCTCAGACCTTATCATTTCAATTAAAAGTCTACTTGAAGAAGAGTTTCAGGAAGTAATGGTACAAGGAGAGGTGACTAACCTTTCCTTGTCTGGTGCGGGACATTGGTATTTTAACTTATCTGACGAAGCTTCAAGTATATCTTGCGCATTATTTAAAGGTGATGCTTTAAGGAATCCACTCATTCGTCATTTAAAAGATGGTGACAAGATTATCCTTGTAGGTCCTGTAAGTGTGTATCAAAAAAGAGGTACCTTCCAACTTTTAGCGAAAAAGATTTTTCCTGCCGGAGAGGGGCAGCTCAAGCTTCAGTATGAGCGATTAAAAGCAAAACTTTCACAGGAAGGTCTCTTCGATCTCGAAAGGAAAAAAAAGATTCCTGATTTTCCTAAAAGGATAGCTGTTATAACGGCTGAGCACGGGGCCGCGTTGCAGGATTTTTTAAATGTTATTAAAAGAAGAACTCTTTGGACTGATATTTTAATTGTTCCTGCGCTGGTTCAAGGTGAAAATGCTCCTCAATCCTTAGTTTCAGCTTTCAAAAAGGCAGAGGCAATTAAGGATGTTGAGGTGATTGTTCTCACAAGAGGTGGCGGAAGTTTAGAGGACCTTTGGGCCTTTAATGATGAAGCCCTCGTTCGGTCAATTTATGGATCATCTGTTCCAGTTATTTCGGCCGTCGGACATCAGGTAGATTTTACTCTCTGTGATTATGTTGCAGATCTTCGATCAGAGACGCCAACGGCCGCTGCAGAGATACTCTCACAGCCACAAACGGAACTGAATTCAAGATTGATTTATTGTCAAACCCATCTAAGATCAAATTTATTTAAATCCTATCAACATATTCAGTTGATGATCCAGAAATTTCACCCAAGAGAACTTCTGAATTTGATGAGGGAAAGAATTCATCAGTCAGAAAAAAGGCTATCACTTTTAAATTTATCCGATAAAGGTGAGGACTTAGTAGGGCTTCATGAAGCGAGACAAAGAGTTGACGAGAGTATTCTAAGACTAAATCATCTTGAAGAAATAACATTTAAAGGATTTTCAGAAAAATTAAATCGTCTAGAGCAGGTTCTTAGTGCCTTAAATCCTTCAAATGTTTTAAACCGTGGATTCTCTTATGTTAAGAATTCATCTGGAAAAGTTGTTTCTTCTGAGAAAGAATTTAGAAAGATTTCAAGTAGTGCAAAGTTAGAATTATTTTTTCATGATGGTAAGGGTTTTGTAATAAAGGAATAGTATGAACAAAATGATGTTGCTACTTTTCATGGTTGGTTGTGCTTCTGCTAACAATCAAATTCAAAGAGAAATGATCATTAGGCCTGGAGAGGTGCGATTCTTGGAATTAGATCTTCCAGGAAAAGAGATAAAACTGTTTTGTCGCAACCAACCTGTGAAAATTCATAGAGAAGGAAGTAAAGTTCAAGCTGTGATCATGGAAAGCTACTTTTCTGATCTTTCATCATTCTCTTGCGATTTTAATGAGGGGAAAAACAATTTAGCGAAAATTTCATTTAAGGTCATGAATAGAGAATATAAAGCGGAAAAACTTAAAGTAGATCCCAAAAAAATAAAATTATCCCCAGAGGATCAGGCCAGAGCAGATAGTGAGCAACTTATCCTTAATAAAATTTATTCTTCATCTCCAGATAGATTTCAATTTCAAACTTCTTTTAAAGAACCTATGTCTAGTGTTGTAACGAGTCTTTATGGTACAAAAAGAGTTTATAACAGACAAAAAAAGAGTCAGCATTTAGGCATAGACTATAGAGCGGCCATTGGTGATCAAGTTCCAGCAAGTAATGCTGGTAAAGTTGTTTTTGCTGGAGATCTCTTTTATACCGGGTGGACGGTCATCATTGATCATGGCTTAGATATCTTTTCAGTTTATGGCCATCTTTCAAAAGTTCTTGTAAATCAAGGACAGATTGTTGGAAGGGGTGACTTAATTGGACTATCAGGAAATACAGGTAGAACTTCAGGACCTCACCTCCATTGGGGAGTTAAGGTTCAAGGTCAATATGTGGACGGCTTTGTCCTTATTGATGAAACGAAAAAAGTATTTAAAGAATAATGCAGCAATACTCAGGGTTGTTACACTTTCGAATTGATCCACTCATTTCTCAACCACTGAGGAAGATTCTTGATCAACTATTATCAAATCTTCCCGATGCCACTTGCTCTGACTCTCTAGATGCTGAAACAACAGAAAACAAATATTGTGTGGATTTTGTCTCAGAAAGTTCTCTTCATATTTTAAGTCCAGGGAATGAACTACGTATCTGCTTGTTAGAAAATAATCAAGGTCTATTCAGCTTTGGGCAAAATTTAAATGAGTCTCTTGCAGATGCTGTGTTGGATGATTCAATTGATATTAAACAATTAGAGTGGCTGGTTCTTCCTGGATTGATGAAAATCGTTAGAAAAATAGAGTCAGATTTTATTCAGTTGGGTCTTAAAAATATAAGAAAATTTGAGCTTAAGGCAAAACAAATTTTTACAAAAAAAAGTGAAGACGTCTTCAGTTCTGAATTCTTACTTGGGTATACTCATCTTCTCGTCGATCTGGAAAAAGAATTAATTCAAGCTGATGATCTTACCAAACTCGACAAAGTCTTAAAACAGTTTACTAAAAATAATATTGAGAGATCTAAGTTTCAACTTTTTTCTAGTCAAGATATCGCAGCACTAAGGCCTAGTGATCATTTTTTATTACTACCATATTTTAAAGGTGAGTTTACTGCTGTTGAAATGAATTGGAATGAGGATGATTCTCTTAAATTATTAAAACGACTATTGTTCTTCTATACGCTTGTTAATTATTTAAAAGGACAGCATAAGATAGATGATTCATTTCATGATGAGTCTCTATGGGAGAGTGTTCTCGATGCGATTCCTTTTCCTGTGGCCTTACTATCTAATCAGGGAGAGGTCCATCAACATAATACACTTTTTGCCAAACTCTCTTTTCCACCAAGTCGCTGCCTAAGGCTAAAGATTCGTGAAAAGATTCTAATTAACGACATTCCCTACAATATTTTTAGAAAAGACATTCATCATATGGATCAGGAAAAAATTCTTTTCGTTTTTTTTACGGAAAGTTTTTTTCTTAAAGGAGATGGAAACTTAACTCCAACTGGTCAAGAGTTGGGGATCATAAGTTCTAGCATCGCGCACGAACTTAATAACCCAATAGCAGGTATTCAGGCTGCTTTGAGCCTATTGTTACTCGATAGTGAATTGGATAATGAAGCGACACAAACTCTTACAGAAATGAAGAGTGGGTCCTTACGTTGTAAGCAATTGATTGAGACTTTTCTTGGTTTCTCTCGAGCAAATCCGAGAAATATTTCCGTGTCAGACATCTCTGTGAGCACAATCGATTTATGCTATCAACAGGCCCAGAACTTATTGCGATTTAGAACTGTTGAAAGTGGAATCCGGTTTAATTTTGAATCGATAAAACATGCTAATTTTAGATCTCAAGTGAATCCAAGTTTATTAACGATGACTTTCTATCTCATTTTGGGTGAGCTCATGACTCTTTATTCTCATCAAATGCTTGTAGCGAATAAGAATCAAATTGAAAAAGTTATTAGAGGTGAGATTATTGAATCTTCTCAAGAAATTCAAATTCAACTTCATGAACTCAATATCGCAAATCTAAGCTTATCCAAACTCATTCAAAATCTTTTAAATATTGAAAATTTTGTTCTTCAATTATCAGATTATTCTTTGAGATTTATTTATAATCCATAGTTAAAGATGTTTCTTCGGGAACTCGTATCTATCCGCTTCATCAACGGAGAGCTTCTCAATACGATCGAGATAGTGTTTCCTCTCGTCTTTTATGTCCTGGTTTTTGAGAGTTAGATAAGTACCAGGGTCTTTTGTGAGGGCCTCATGAAAAAGACTTAAGAATATGTCTCTAATGTCGTTTTGTATAAA
>Ga0164292_10000345_pt1 | contig 35485 bp, 28 predicted proteins | sample GEODES117metaG_FD_111486 | JGI IMG/M metagenome (GOLD analysis project Ga0164292, IMG submission 111486) | Eutrophic lake water microbial communities from Lake Mendota, Wisconsin, USA - GEODES117 metaG | ecosystem: Environmental > Aquatic > Freshwater > Lake | place: USA: Lake Mendota...
AAAATAATTTCTTAAATGAAATATTTAAACCAAGTTTTGGATATGAAAATACAGATGAAATGAATACATCTGATGGAAAAAATCTAGCAAATCCATGTAAATTGATGACAGATAATGGTATAACAGTGATTGTAGAAATTACTACAGATGATATCAATACAAAACTTCGTATCCCTAATATCATATATGTGTTGAGCGTAAAACAAGATGGTGACAACGCATCCAAGCAACGCCATCAAAAAGGCGTAGTAGAACAAAACCCAACAGAAACTTTGCCAGATACTGCCACTTTAGATAACACGCTCTTTGTTAACGCTTGGGATCCGCATAGCATTATTGGTAATGGTAATTATAATGATGACTCATTAGATGGATTTTGGGGCAGAATTTCAAATATGAGTGTCCTAGGATGGGGATACACCAACCCATATATGAAATGGCAAGCCATCAAATTTGACGAAATCAAAACAACAATTGGAGAAGCACCACAAGCAACACCATCACCACAAGCAACACCATCACCACAAGCAACACAAGCAACACAAGCAATAGCAGTACCAGCAACAAGTTCCACAAACAACAATCTACAATTGTTTGGCTCAGTTCTATCTACTATGACAGGTTCAAAACCAAACACGACTCGTCAACAAACACCATCACACATATCAGGTTGGAATAATAAACCAGAAACCATGCAAGTTATAAAATATAATAATTACACACGAGAACATCTGTCAACTGACAAAAAATATATAATACTTACATTTTACACGAAAATTCTTACTAATATAGATATAGGAGCACAACTAGGAAATTATATAAAATCCACCATAAAAGAAGCTATTGCAAAAATACAAGATAGTATCAGAGCATATGGAAACAACTTTTTTGATAATATGAAAAAATCATCTTAATAGTAAATAAAGGCTATGGAAGAAGAAATAACTATTCAATATCTTATTGACATAAAAGGTAAAGAAATTAAAATATATAATCCAGATAAAGAAAAATCTTATATAAAAAAACTGAAAGATATTTTTGGTAATAATGCGTATACAAAATATACTTATAGGGAAACAAATCCTTATGAAATAATTCAATCTAAAGATGCCAAGAGAACACTGTTGTTTGATATGGCGGCAGACAGCAAAAAAACTGAACTTAAAATGTATTTACTCATTTGTGTTGATGTTGACGATTTTGCAGATTTGAAAACAGAAAATATATTAAATATAAATAGTGATATCAAAAACAATATTGAAAAACTTATAAAAAACTATATTGTATTATTATTAGCATTATCTGTTAAAAAGCATGTAAATGAAATTGAAACAATTTTGACACCCTAGAAATAAACCACTATTATTTTTTCATCCTAGTCTTATAATAGAATGATAAGGAGAGAAGGAGATTATAAATCTGGCTTCAAGTACTATAAGAACAATATAGAGATTAAAGACAAGGCTGAGATAGAATGCATAAGAGAACTTAAGATACCTCCTGCATACCAGAATGTCGTTATAGTAAATACTAGGAAGATTGTGGCATATGGGTATGACTCTAAAGGTCGCAAACAAGTCCTTTATCAGCCTGCATTTGTCAAGAAGCAGAATGAGAAGAAATTCAAGAAAATTTTTGCATCCATGGAGACTTTTGAGAAGCTTAAAGATATTGTCGAACACGATATGAAAAATAAGAAAGATATCAAGAGAAAGGAAATTGCCATCATCATACATCTCATTTTCACGTGCGGATTCCGCATCGGTAACAAGAAATATGAGAAGGAGAATAACTCAGTCGGTCTGACTACGCTCAAGTTCTCACACATGCAGTTTGCCAAGAATAAAATACATATTGATTTCATCGGCAAAAAAGGCGTCAGGAACACAGCCATATGTCATAACAAAATGATATACAAATATTTACATGACAAAGCCGAGAAGTTCAAGGAAACAGATTATGTATTCTCTTATTCTAGCAAGAATATTACTTCTGCTGATGTCAATGAGTACTTAAGAGCAGTCGACGAAGATATGAAGATAACATCAAAAGACTTGCGGACATGGAATGCCAACTATCTTTTTATGAAATTCTTCAAAGAAATACTTGAAGGCGACGAAAAACTCAGAAATCCAGTTAAAAAGGCTATTGAGATGGTGGCAAACAAACTGCATAATACTTATTCAATTTGTAAGAAAAGCTATATAGACCCGAAAGTTGTTAAATACGCAGAAAAAATGATAGAATAACTGATATATAAGATTAATATATTTATACAGAGTAAAGAGCAAGAATGGAAATTGACATTATCATTCAGAACCTCAAGGATATGCTTCTAGAAAGGGGAGATGATATATCAATGTTTGAAGAACATGAGGCAAACATTGACAGGAAGGATTTCTTCAATGACAAGAATGTCATCGAGTTTCAGACTTCCCAGACTACTTTGATATTTGCCCTCACCAAGAAGCTGAGGAAGAATATCATTGATGAACTCAAAAGCGGTGAGAGTAGCATTGATGCATTCATTAAAAATTATAATCATAAGAAAAATGTCATTCTCATTTTCAACAATGACACCATATCAATGCCTATATTGTCACAACTCAACAGATACGACAAACTCTTTCAGAAGTCTGGAGGCATCCTGCAGTTCTTTATGATGAAACAGCTTATGTTTAACCCGACAAGACATGTCTTTGTTCCAAAGCACATCAAACTGTCTGATGCCGAGACAGCTGACATTATGCAAAAATATATGATTAAGAGTAAACTCCAGATGCCTGTCATATTGCATAATGATATCATTGCAAAATGGCTTGGCCTACGTCAAGGAGATGTTGTGAAAATTGAACGATATAATGAAAATAGTGGCATATCCTACTATTACAGGTGTTGCATCTAAATAAAAAAATATACATCTATAAAATAGATTTATAGGGTGACTTACTATGTCAGAAACTTATACAGTTACAAACAAACATATTACAGAATTAAATAGTCTTATCAGAAACTATTACAATTCATTCATCAGAGATGAAAATAAAGAGATATTTGGCGAAATGGCAAATATAGGCAATGATGTAGCTAGAGGTGCTACAATACCTAGTAATACAGAAGGAACTAGTTATAGTATTGCATTATTCCAAAACTTCATCCATAGTGTCATAAATAATAATATATCAAATGATGTTGCTACTGGTTATAGTACAGGTACAAAGAATGGTTTATTGAAAATCAAAGGGGAAACAGGAACTTTTGTTGCTACTGATTTACCAAATCTTAAGTTTGTATTTGTTTGCATAAATATCATCAATGTCTTTGTAGATATATTAGAAGCTTATAAGTATTTTATTGATAATGATGCTGGGTTCAAAGATAAATTGAAGGTTATTAATACAATAGTTTTAGTTCCATCAACACATAGGACCAAAGAACATATAGATTACATAAGCACATCAGTTGCAGCTCAACCAAACATAGGATATTATATTAGCTCTGAACCAAGTAAATTATTTCTGGCAATTAATTCATTAACATCTAGTTCACAAAATACAATATTTACACTTGATAAGAGCAATGATGAGTTATTAGATGGAAAAATATTAGCTACACATGGATTATATGAGGGTACTACTTTAAATGTAAATCCATATGTAAATCAATTTGCTTATATCAGCGATAGTAATTTTAAAATAAATATACTTCAATACAATAAAAAAACAAATTATGATACATTTAATTTGGCTGATCTCCAGAAAAATTGCTTGAATAACTTCTTATTGTTTTTAGCGAAAATGAAAGTAGATAATGCAAGAAATCAAGTTAATGCACTATATTTTTATTATAAGTACTTGCATCTATATACTACACTTGTATTTTCAACAATGAATGTAGTTTTAAATGATTCAACACAAAATACTCAATACTTTATGAAAATTATACAATATACTCCATATAGTACTAATGCTGCAACAGGACAAACTGCTTTAATTGCTGCATCTTCTTTAGCCGCTAACGCTGCTGCTGCTACTAATGCTGCTTTAGCGGCTAAAGAGAGTAATGTAGAAGCTAATACTAAAGCTTCAAATGCAAAAACTGCTACTGGTGAAAGTGCTGTTGCAAATGCTAAAAGTCTCTTAAAAGCCGCTGTAGTTGATACTAACAATGCTATTGATAAAGCTAATGATGCTAGAACACGTGCAATTACAGCAGACGAAGAGACTTTATTTACAAAATCCGTTCCAGACAAATATGATACTGATACTACTAATGCTGAAATTGATAGGTTTACTGCTATAAATGTTGCTCTTACAAATAAAGCTAATCAAATTATAGGATACGCTAATAATGCAGCTGAAGCTGCCAATGAAGCTGCAATATTAGCATCTTTGGCTACAGGTACTGCTGCTGGTGAACTGACTGAATTCAGCGAATCAATAACAAATAAAATATATAAAAGTGACGATGCAATATATGAAAGTATTACTCAAAACACTTTGGGTATAATGACATACACTATAAATAGTATAGGAACTGATGCAGGTAAAGATGCTGCAATTACAATTTATGATAATGCTATTCTGTATGTATCTAGTGAATTATCAAGATTAATTAATAAATTATTACTTCAAACAAATCAAATACCTGTAGTTTTTGATAAATATAGAACACTTATAAGTGCTGATTTAAATCTGAAGATTTCTTTTAGCAGAGAGAGTGTACTCAAAATAAAATATGATGATGCTAGTATATCTGCTGCTAACAAAAACTATCTACAAAATATTTCTAGAAATCTGAATGAAAAATTAGAGTTTATTGAGGCATTTTCCGTCAATTATGAATCCAAATATTATAGTATAACAGATATAGATGCTAAGTATATATATATAGAAGCGATATTTCCTAACAAAAGCAGTAAGATAGTAAATGAGTTTAGACCAAACTTATGGGATGATACTACTCATAATGACGAAACTTCAGAGTATAACACAACTATCAAAATAATCATTAATGGATTACTTCAGTTCAAAGACAGTTATACCAGTGGTATGAATAATTTAATACATATTAATAACAATATAAAACAAAATATATCAAAAATCAACAGTCAAAAGAGCATGTTTCAATACGAACAAAATAGAGATACACATTTAAGAAATCAGACCTACTGGTACAGCATTATCATAGGCCTTATAGCATTTGCAATTCTATTATTACAAATCATCAAAGTCGAACAGAATACTAGAGAGATGGCTGGAATGGTTTTTGGTGGTATCATTGTGGTTTTCTTTATAGTATATTATGTCATCAATGCAGCATACATTGAAGAATTTAAAATGAAAGAGAACTTTTATATCATTGCAAAATCTAGTGATTTAACATCAGCATCAAATACAGATAAAAAAGACTTCTTGCAATATCAAATAGATGGTATCAATACTAGGTTTATCGAGTATTTTCAGAAATTACTTACGAATATTCCATTAGTAGAAAGTTTGGATTTCTACAAACATTTAAACAGTATTATTAGAAGTGAAAAGAACGATAAGACAAATATCAAAGATATATTGGAGTATAAGAAGTCTTCTGGATACTCTAGTATTGATGTATTGAGATATGAAAACAATAACAAGCAAATTTTTATATCAACACTCTTAGTGTCTGCATTGATATACATAGCATTATATAATGTATCATTATACACATCAAGTGAATATAATAACCTCATCATTTTCGCAGGTTTTATTTTTGCAGTCATTATCTTTGCATATTACTTAATATTTGCATCAAAGACAGCTAGGAATAGATCAAATAATAAATATTGGGGTCCAGAGTTCAACAAGAATATGTAATATATGCTGTAAATGAATAGTAAATAAAAAATATACATTTATTTTATAGAGAGACTATGTCACAGCATCAAGCTTATACACTTACAAACAAGCATATAACAGAAATAAATAAGCTCGTCAAAAACTATTTCAATATGTTTATTTTGGATCAAAATAATGAGATTTTTACTGAAATGCGTAATATTGGTAGTGATAGAGCGGATACAATACCTTCTGATGGTCTATATACCGTTCAGATGTTTAAGAAATTTATCCATAGTGTCATAAACAATAACATTTCAAGTGATGCTGTTTCAGGATATGGAACAAACACAAACAATGGTATGATAAAAATAAAATCAGGAGCTAATGGGTTTGCTGTTGCTGACTTGCCTAATCTTAAATTTGTATTTGCTTGCATGAATATCATCAATGTCTTTGTAGATATATTAGATGCCTATAAATATTTTATTGATAATGAACCAAACTTCAAAGAATATTTGAAAAAAATAAATAAAATTGTTTTAGTACCATCAACACACAGGAAACAAGAACACTTAATGGCTGGTTCAAGTAAAACAGTAGCAGACATACCAAATATAGGATATTATATAAATGGGCCTGGTTTTGATACAATGCTATTTTTGGCTATAAAATCTTATACAAGTTCTCATATAAATAAAATATTTACTGGTTCCACAACTAATACATTGAAAACAGCTCCCCCAGCTTACACTTTAGCAAGTGATGGTTTATTTGTTTCTACAACCATTACTCACAATGTTTATGTAAATCAACTTGCTGATAATTCTGATAAGGATAATTTCAAAATCAATGTATCAGATACAATTAGCGCTAACTATCTAACAGAAAATGTATCACTTGAAAATTTCCAAAAAAGAGCATTAAACTATTTTTTGAAATTCTTAGCACAAATGAAAGATGACAATACTAGAATACAGGTAAATGCGCTTTATTTCTATTACAAATACGTGCAACTGTATATAATTCTTGTATTCTCCACAATGAATATAGTACTAAATAATTCAGCTTCTGATACACAATCTCTAATGAAAATTATACAATATACGCCAAACACTGCTGCTGGTACTTCTAGTAATGAAGTACCTCCATCAACACCGTATGCAAGTAATGATGCTATATTCGAAGATATTTCAAGTAAAACAACTGTAGGTGATTTTACATATACAATAAATAGCGCAACCGCTAATAAAGGAAGGGAACATGCAGCAACTATTTATGAGAATGCAGTGAGACACGTTCAAACAAACCTCACAAAATTAGTAGGAGAATTATATTCATTAAATATACCAACTGCTTTTGAAAATAATATGATTATACGAAATGACTTAAGTATGAAAGCAACATATTATTCAGGTGATAAAATAAAACTAGACTTTAGTGAATTAAGTGGTATAGTTGATGTACTAAATGATATCATTCGTGATGGAACAAAAAAACCATTACTACAAGAAAATCATGTTATTTCATATGCTGGTAAAGTATATGATATAGTACTTCTAGAAAGTAATTATATATATATCAGAGCAAGGTTTCCCAATAATAATGAAATGACATATGCTGCTATCCCAGTATTTGAACCACCTAATTGGAGTACATTAAGTAGTAGTCATAATGATGCAACTTCAATATATATTATAACAGTTCAAATAGTTCCCAAGGGATTGGTTGCTCTGAGACAAGAATATAGACAGGGAAAAATTCAATTAAGAGATATTAATGAAGATATCAGGTACAATACATCAAAAATCAACAGTCAAAAGAATATGTTTGAATACGAACAGAATAAGGATACCCTTTTGAGAAATCAGACATACACTTATACTGTTATCATTGGTCTCATTGTCCTGGCAATTTTAGTATTACAAATCATTAAAGTAGACCAAAGCACAAAAGAGATGGCTGGAATGGTTTTTGGTGGCATTATTGTCATATTTTTTATAGTATATTATATCATTAATTCAACATACATGGAGGAATTTAAAATGAAGGAAGGATTTTTTGCCATTTCAAAACCTTCTGATTTACCTACAGCATCAAATACAGATAAAAAAGACTTCTTGCAATTGCAAATAGATAGCACAAACATCCGATTCATAGAATATTTTCAAAAGGTAATGATTTTCCTTCCAGTATCGGAAAGTGTAGACTTTTACTATGAACTAAATAGTGTCATCAAGAGCGAGAAGAATGACAAGACAAATATCAAGGAAATATTAGAGTTCAAGAGGTCTTATGGGAATTCCAGCATTGATGTTATGAGATACGAGAATAATAATCAACAAATTTTCTTATCAACACTATTAGTGTCTGCATTACTATTTATCATATTGTATAATGTAGCAATATACTCACCAAGTGAATATACAAACCTTATCATGTTTGCAGGTTTCATTTTTGCAATCATTATCTTTGCATATTATTTAATATTTTCATCAAAGACAGTCAGAAATAGATCCAATAATAAGTATTGGGGACCAGAGTTCAACAAGAACATGTAGCCAATTATCAGGTATATCATGATGTTATTTTTTCAGAATGTATATAAAAATTACATTACTATACTATATAATCTTTCATAAACTAAATTAATAATGACATCAGAAAGCTCGGATATGTCTCATAGTAGCACAGAAGAGAGTAGCAACTATGAAGAAGACCCTAATTATGTTCCTGAGGAAGATGAAAAGGAAGAGGAGGAAGAGGAGGAAGAGGAGGAAGAGGAGGAAGAGGAGGAAGAGGAGGAAGAGGAAGAAGAGGAAGAAGAGGAAGAGAGCAATCCAGGAGAAGGATTTTTTAACAAAAATGATGAAGAGTTGCATCATCAAAACAATATTTATCTCATTCTTAACCCTCGTCAGCCAGCTAGGAATTATCAAAGATATAATAAGCCTTCTAACAAATATCATCAAAAAAAACAGAAGACTAAAAGTGTCATCAAAAAGAAGACCTATGCATTTTATAAAAGATATTCTCAACAAGAAAAAATGTTTTTTGATGGACTTCCAAATGATGAGAAAGATATAATAGAAACAATTGAAAATAGATTGGTGTCTATCAATACACAATCTGAAGAACCATTGCGTTTCAAATTCCTAAAGATGGATATTCCTGACAGGACTAAAAAGATTATCATATCAAAGGTTGATAATCTACAACAAATGGCATACTCTGCATCTGGTGAATATTATAAGCTGAATAACTGGATGAATATTCTTAATGAAATCCCTTTTGGCAAATTTTATGAAATCCCTATCAAAAATACAGATGGTATTGATAAGATTTGCACGTTTCTGGAAAATGTAAAAACAAAAATGAATGAGACCATTTACGGACACAAAGAAGCCAAAGAACAGATTGTTCGTATCCTAGCCCAACTTATTTCATTCCCATCTGCCAATGGGTATGTCATAGGCATCCAAGGAAGTGCAGGCGTTGGTAAGACTAAGCTTATCAAAGAAGGCATCTGTAATGCTCTCAATTATCCATATGCTTTCATTTCTCTTGGTGGTGTAGAGGACGCTTCATACCTTAGAGGACATTCATATACATATGAAGGAGCAACCTATGGAAAAATATGTGAAAGTCTTGTCAAAACTGGCATTATGAATCCTCTTATTCTGTTTGATGAGTTAGATAAGGTATCTAATACATACAGAGGGCAAGAAATTATTAACACTCTCATCCACATTACAGACCCAGTACAAAACGATAAGTTTACTGACAGGTATTTTGAGGAAATAGATTTGGATATTTCTAGATCGCTTTGTATATTCACTTATAATGATGAGAATAGCATTAATCCTATTCTGCGAAATCGCATGATTACTATCAATGTACCAGGATATAGCCAGCAAGAGAAACTGGTTTTAGCCAAAAATTACATCATACCTGAAATACTTAGGCAGTATAATCTCAGCATGAGTGATATTATCTTCACAGATGAAGTATTAAAGTATATTATTGAAACAACAGAGAAGGAGGAAGGTGTCAGAAATCTCAAGCGTGCAATCAACAATATTGTATCTTGGGTGAATATGATGCGTTATGTTTCCATTGATAATATGAAAATATCCTTTCCTTTCGAAATTACCTCAAAGTATTATGATAAGTATTGTAAAAATAATAAGAACACCATACATAGGGACATTTTGCATTCTATGTATTTATAATTTCAAGTACGAACAAAAATACTGATAAATAAACCTTATATTGTAAGTAAGGGAATGTATCTATATATTTTTATTGCAGTATCTGTGATAGTCATCATTTTGTATTTCTACTATGTATATATGCAAAAGACAGAAGCATATCAAACTGCAAATGATACAATTTATTTCATGACATACGACGAGACAGCGAGGTATTTTAAAGAGGATAAAGACCAGTATGTCAGACAACTCACAAAATTGGACCTATATGCTAGAAAAGTCCGGACAAGTCAAGAATATATTGACAATATTGTGAAGACTGCTATAAGCTTCACAAATGAAGAAAAACAATTACTTACTAGATGTGCAAGGAAGGCAGATGAGTTCTTTTTGAATATGGACTTTAGAAAAACAGATTACAAACTCATGAATAATCTTGATATAGCAAATATTCCTTGGATATTTGCTTTGACATACAAAAATGATATGTATGAATATGAAGAGGGCTTACCGCATACTAGAGAAAATATCATATTCCTCTCAAAATATGTTTTGAAATATGATGAGAATGATTTGATAAATACATTGATACACGAGAAAATACACATATATCAGAGATATAATCCAGACTTGTTTGCGAAGATAATAGCTTCTATGAAGTATGCTGTCCTGGATGTTAACGAACAGCCATATAGAAAATATATTAGGTCCAATCCAGATACTGACAGAAAGATATATTATGATATAACAACAAACAAGGAAATGGTCTGTCTATACAGATCTGATACTCCATCTGGTATCAATGATATTATAATGAATAACTTTGCTATGGAACATCCTTATGAAAAAATAGCTTATGAGGTAGCTGGTTATTATTATAAACAGGTTGCTGACAAAGCTAAATATGCAAAGATATAAGAGATACATATCTTCATATATATTAGATACATGGATAAACTTTCAGAAGTATTAAAACAGGCTCCTGCTGATATTGACGAGGAGACTATCAAAAATATTTTTGTCAAAAATCAAGAAGATGTTTTGAATACTCTGTCAGAACTTTGGAAGATGCCTAGAGAAGCAGAAAAGGAAAAGAGCAAATGGGAACAAATCCGTGCAACATGTGACGCATATGATGAAGAGATGGATAGAGTTGTCATGAGCCAGATTAGAAACCAGAAAAAACCTCAGTTGTAAACATAACTAATTTTTATTTATCATTCTAATATAAGAACGATGTCTTCAGCAATAACAATAGAAGATTTGCGATATATTATCAGTCAACAATATAAACCTAAGAGTGGGGCCTCTTCGTCACAGCTTAATTCCTATCTGAAGGCTGCAAACAGTTTATGGAACGCGTCAAGTCAGGATTATGCTAGCTGGTTCTATGATATGTCAGCATATGCAACAGACGAGAGTTTTCGTACAACTGGCGTTCCTAGAAGAAGGGCTCTCAGTATAGATGAATTGGCTTATTATGATCCTACAGCAAAATATACTTACACATAATATATCTTTACATAATAGAGTAAAATGTATCAAATACAAGTAATACTTATTGTTTTCATACTAATTCTATTTGCTAGTGCATATCCTATATTATCCTTAAAATATCATAGTGACCTGTATGAATATACAGACAGGTTAAATAGCCAATGTTCTAAACAAAAGGAAGAAAAAGAGAAGAACAAATATGTCTGGCAGATTTCTAATTACTTCTATGATTTTAGTAGTTTGAATATTGATAAAAATAAAGAATCAGCAAAAAATAATGGTGAATTTCTAGATGAAATAAATCATATGAAATTATATATCTCTTATTTTCATAGTTCTATAGGACAACTCTTGTTTTTCATCTTGTTTATCATATGGTATGCTATTATTGTGCTGTATTTAAGACAAGAATATTTGCAGAAGGAATGGTTCCATTTTTCCTTATTAATTATGATGTTTGTATATGTAATTTTATTTATCATCATATTTGCACTGATTTTGAAAAAGATAACTGAAATTTACAATGATACTTACACTTTTGAATATATGGTGTTTATGAAGAAATTGGATATTATTATTAGTGAAGCTACTAAAGAATCTAGCAGCGCTTTTGTAGATACTGATAAAGAATTAAAAGATTTATTAAAAAACCTGTATGACACATCATATGAACCTGATGCAGATGAAAAACAATATGCAGTACAGAACCTAGTACTTACTGAAGATATTCTATACAAGCTTGAAAAAACGTATTCTAAAATTGTTCCTAATGGAACAGAAATGAAAGATGGTAAAATAGTAGATAAAATGGCAGATCTTAATATCAATAAAAAAGAAATTGATGATTTCTTTTTCAAATATCATCAGAAGTCTCACAAGGAAGACATACAAAACAAAATTAATACAGTGACATCATATCTATATGCATATCTCGTATTTTTGCTGCCTTTTTTGATGTTACTCTTCAGGTCTATTGACAATTACTATATATATGCTATTATTTTGATAATACTTTTCATTGCAGTATCAGCATATTACATATACACAGCTTTGCATTAGAATATATTGATAAAATATTTTTCTTTATTAGGTTTAATGATGAACACTGCTAATACATTCTTTGGTATAGTAGCATTTTTGATGATACTCTTTATATACATAAACGAAATGAAAAATATAACGGAGTTCATCATCAAATATAAATCAATTAAAGATACCGCCCGCATTAACATGGAGCAAAAGTGTAAGAACATTTACTGCGAGGCTGAAACGGACCGCTTTCAAATTGCAAAGAACATGTATGACTTACTTCTACCCAACGATATATATAATGCAAGAACATATACAACTATGGTAATGATATTTTCAATATTTTTATTTATATATGTGTTTTATTTGTATGTTACATATATAAGTAAATTAACAGTATATACTTTTAATTTTACTTTTATAGATATAAATGATACAACTATTATCATATGGTTATTATGTATACTCATATTTATCAAAGTGCTTACAAACATTCTATTGAGATATACACCATATGACGAGCAAGGATATATAAACTATTTTGTAAAAGGAGCACAAAATATAGATGCATATCATTGGTTTATGTTTCTTTTCATATCTATACTATTGTTAGGTTATTTAGGTTATATTGTTATAAAAATACATTCAATTGATAATAAATCATCTGGTTATATCAATTATATCAAAGGTATATTTATGACATTATTATTTATATTTTCATTTTATTTTATGTTTACAATGGTAAATATTGTTGAGGCATTTAGGAAAAATGTTGTCCCCAATAAAATATATGAAGATGATACTAACAAAGATACAGGAAGCAATTACCAAAAGCATTGGACTGCAGATACAGCACATGATTCAGAGGATTACTTCTATAACATATATTTCAATCTGGTAGATATACCTGATGCTATTTTCAGCTCAACAATGGATAAATACCAGAAGTATGACATACATAATGTATATATATTTAGAAACTTGCCAATCATTGGTCTAGTATTATTTGTGTTATGCTTGATAATAGGATTTGTATTGATGTTTTTTAAATATGATGATGTAGGAGAGTATATTAACATGTTACTACCACTAGTCTTCTTGTTCTTCTTAGTATTTGCTATAGTCATGTTTACATCATTCAACACAGCTTTCAATAAATATGCATTATATGGTGTTTGTAAGTCTTCATATGCAAGGGCTTTGAATGGTCTTAATAATGTTGTAGTTCCGTTCATAGCAATGCACGAGAAAGACGCTGGAACAGGTAACAATAATTTAACAGACTATAGATACAATTACATTGTCCTCAACGTCATCATATCGTATTTCTTGAATTATGTTAATTTGATAACTAATGATGAAAACTATTCTACTTCTGAGAAGAAAAAAGCTACCAGTGAAAAATTGAAAAAGTTCCATGATAAAAATTACATAAATGATAGGCAAATAAAGTTTAATCTAATTAACACAAATGATATAACAGATCTAGCTAAATTTGAAGCATATTATAAAGAACTCTTCAAAGAAATTTTAGAATATGAAAACGGAAATATCCCAGATAATCTTAATCCAACAGATATTCAAACTAGATATGTTGATTTGTTGAATAAGATATTATCGTCACCAGAAGTCTATGATAAAACTTTAGTGCAAAACGATGTCAAAGATAGTACTAAAAAAACAAACAATCAAGACTTGGTAAACAAAATACGAAACGCTGTATATTATTACATAAACAAACTTGAAAACTTCAATAACAAAATAGGCAATTATAATGATATCGCAGGTCAAGACAGAAATGGATTTTTAAATGACTTCTTGTTTTACATAAATGATGACAATACTATAGACCCTTATAAGTTTATAATGATTAAAGGAAGTATAGTGTCGTTTACAGATAATGCATTAATGAAAAAATATGATAATATATATAACAATCAAAGCGCTGATAATGGAAAAAATAATGTGGATTCAATTATCAATGTCTTTCTCACACATATAAGGTCTTTATATAAAGACATTAATGATACAACTTCTGGGTATAAGGCAAAACAAACGAATGAAGCAAAAGTCACTGTATTCAATACTCAAATTAAGACATCTTTAAAGATGTTAAGTAATACACAGGGAACAGATACTATATCAATACCAAAAACCAGAGAAAATACAGATGACAATCTTGAATATCTCTTTCAAGCCTTTAAAAAATTAAAAATAAAGGTAGATAGTAAAGCCAATTATCTTGTCAATGTCATAGAGACTATTTCTAATGAGCTCAACAACACAGATGCCGAAATTAAATTATATGATACTATGCCGAAAACACTCTCCATTATTATTAAAGATAATGCTAAACTGTCGGATATCTCAAAATTGAAAACAATAGTTGATAAAAATAATGAAATTGAGGGGGTAGCCATTTTACATGAAGCCAACAAAGCTTGCAAAGAAACATTTGTATTGACTTATGCTACTAATATAATTGTACTAGGTATAGTTTATTGGTGTATAGCAAGTACTAAAAGAGAATGAAAAAATCTTTTCCATATGTCAAATAAGAAGAAATAAAAATGTCTTATGAATTTCAACCAAATATATACCTGTTATCTGATACATCATCATCGAATGTCGTATATACAATCATGCAAAAGAACGCCAAAATATTTCAAGAAGATCAAATGAAAGAGAAAGATAAGATATTCAATAATAATGACAAAGAATATCTATATGGTATGCTTCCTATAGAATTGATACCTGCTGCATATTTTCCATTTAGATATGATAAAATTGATGAAAATTTTTATAGATTATCTAAGAATGACAAAATACAATTAAAACATTATAATGATGTTTTTGAAGGTGATATAACAGAAGAAAATTTTGAAGGTAAGAAAAAAGATCTTAAACAAGAATTAAGACATTACCTAAAAGATAAGTTGAATAATGATAGAAGCGCATTCTATACTGTTGAAATTGAAAGCATTATGCTCTATGAAATTTTAGCTTTTTGGCTAATCCTGTTAGTGATACTTATGAAAATATTTTATACTTACTATTCATCTGTATATAGTTATATTTTGTTCTTATTCTTTGTAATCATCTTATTATTTGCAATATTCTGGAAAATGTTTTACACACTACGATAGTTTTTTTTTATCTATATTACGATTAAGGAAAGACATCAAATGACTGACAATATTAACACAGAACTGAAATCTGATATTGAAGACAATGATACTGATAGAGTTTATACAAGAGAACAAAAAAAACGGGATATCTTATCGTCTAATTTCCAAAATATTGCAAGATATATGGATACTGAAATGGATGATAATGATAACAAACTTGCATTAAAAAATATATCAGATCTTATAATTGATGATTATGATTTATCAAAATTGAATGAAGATAGGTTTAATTTTTATATGGAACTACAGAAAATCCTTAGAAAAGACCCAAGAATATTAAATATGATTATGAATTTAAATACACGCATCAAAATAAAGAAGAAGAAAGAAAGAAAAATACTGAATCAACTTATTAAAGTCCTCAAAAAATTACAAAATGATGAGAAGAAAGAAAGTCATAATGGTACAAATAATAATGAAAAAAAGAAAGGCATAATAGATGCTTTACAAACAATTCTTCTCAAAAATTATAACCTTTCTCCATCTAATAATTCTAATAATAAACAATCAAATTTTGATGCCAAAGAATTATATGCCTTTCTCACAAAAAATCAAAAGCAAGGTGGTGGAAACGGTGGTGATTTACAAGATGAAATAGAAGAATTAGTGGATGATAAAAAACCTAAAATACAAACAACCAATACAGGTAATAATATTAGTAAAGTTTCTATCATAGATAAAGCAAATAATTTGTATAAAAGTATAAAAGATAAACAATTTACACAAGAAGATGAGGATAAACTAAGAGGGAAATTGGCGTTGCATTATGGTATGAATAACTTAGAAAATCTAACACAAAAAATATTGAATAATAATGGTAGTACGGATGGTGCAGATAAGTTTGAAAGAAATAAAAATAGCATGGAAGAGTTTATAGATGATTACTACAAAGCTCATAGCCAAAAAGATAAGTCTAAGGTTGCTACATCATTGCAAAAAGCATTGGATAAATTTGAAGCATCTCCTACCAATTTTTTAGAGAGCATCAAAATAACTCGCGAAGATAGATTAATCTTCATCTTTGTGACGTTTTTCATCAGATATGTAAGTATTATCATGGTACAATGGTGTGTTGATATCAATATTATCAAAGACTTCTATCAAGGCTTTCTGCTCTATGCTGTTATATATAACATCATCTTTTGGTTCATAGTTATGTTAGTGAATATCAACAATATAACACCCGTAAGTTATATGAATACTGAGGCAAGTATAGGTGGTCTTCAAAATATGTTTTACTATTTCTATATGGGTACAAACGGTATATCAAGATTACTGACACATTGTGTTTTGATTATTCTACTATTATTAATACCAATTTTACTGAATATACATCATAAAAAGGATGATACTTCTGATGAAGAGATGAACGCATTATCCTATGAAGACCGGAAAAAACTTATCAAAACATTATCATTATTCACAATATTCATATGGGTATTAACAAGTATGATTGCAATAAAATATTAGTGAAAACTTATATCTATTTATTTTAGAGTGCTAAATGAATGTTAGAGAAGAAATTCTAAATACAATAGCCAAGTATGAGAACATTGGCAATGAAGTAAATGATTTACAAAAGGATTTGGTTACATATTATGCTTTAACTGAATTGACTAAAAATAAGATTTTAATGTCTCCAAAAGCAAAAGACAAATATCGTAGACTACAGAGTATATTTACAAAAAAATACACAGGGTGGGATATAACACGTTCAAAATTTATTTCTTATTTCTTGCAAATATTGGAAGACGCACAGGAAAAAGTTAAAGACACAAAAACAAAGGAAGAGAAAAGAATCAACAATGAAGTAGCTAAACTTATGATGGAGCTCATATTACTGAATAGGATTAACTTGAAATCATCATACGCAAGCGATAAAAACCAACAACAGTTACAACAAGGTATTGAATACTATATAAACTTGTTAAATCTTGAATTTGATACAGATGAAGATAACAGTGATAATAAACAAGAGACTACATGTAACCAAAAAGCCTCTGTATATTCTCCATTATCAATAGAAAAATGTAATAACAAAGATATAACAGAAATATTTTCAGAAACACCATCAGTCACACCATCACCCGAATGGAGACTGGGTGATGCAGCCACAGAAACAGAAACAACATCACAAATAGCTAATGTTTTGCAAATACTAACTTCATTTTCAGTTCCGAAAGATACTACACTCAAAAAGAATGGGTTCGGATTCAATGCATTACTATTATTATTGGAAATGCTTGTCAATCTTTCTCGTAATACTGCTACTGATAAAGCAAGCCAAAAACAAAACACAATGGCTCTTTTTATGGATATATTGAAAAGTATACAAGCAGATAAAAGACCTGAAGCAGAAAAAGCTTTATCATCAAATAATTTAGTAAAATTCGCAGAAGTTCTTGCAAAATTCGGACAGCCTAGCCAGAAACAGTCTTCTACATCAATGATTGTTCCATTACTTGAAACTTTCCACAAATTGGGCCAACAATCAAAAATCACAGGTGGTAATAATGACGAAGAACATGATGAATTATATATCAATGATGCAAATTATATTAAGATACGGAAGTTTGCAAATGATTTTCAGAATTATAAAATTAGAATTGATGAACTTGAAAAACGATATTCTTCCATACAAACTGATTATGAAAAACACAGCAAAGATCCACAGAAACCAAAAACTCCAAAAGAAGAGCTTGAAATGAAAAAAAATAAACTAAAAAAAATAGAAGATGAATTAATTACACTGAACCAAAATACCAGCAAATCTTCAGAAATAAAACAGTTACAAGAAGAAAAAACGAGACTAGAAAAGTACATTAATGATAATGACAATCAAGAAGATAATACAAATAGAGCAATTGATTTTAATAATAATAATACGCCACAAACTGGTTTCAAAGATGGAAATATGCGATATGTAGGAAACTCCGAACCGGATGAATGGAATAACAATATCAATAAGCAAATGAAAGAATTGATTGAAATTCAAGGTCAAGAATTAGATGCTTTAGAAAAGGAATGTAAAAAAATAGATACCTTAGCAGAAGCTCTATATAGAGATAACATTAAGGTTACGCTGAAGGACTTCAAAAAGTTCATAGAAGAGTTGAATAAAAGTCAAGTACTACCATATGATGATGATGTAAGAAGAACTATAAAAGAACTGAATTTATTATTAGAGTTTTTTTCTGAATCTAATACAAACTTTGGTATCTATGTGGAGTTTACAAAATTTAGATTAGAACTAACAAAGTTAGAGACTGAGATTAAGAAAGCCAAGAAAAATAAAGATGTCAAAATAGAGGCTTTGAAAAATGATATAAATGAAGTTAGAGAGTTAAAGCGATTAAAAGCAGATAGAAGACAGAATGTTGTTGGTATACCTATTAGCCCTGATACAGGTCGTTTTAGTGGTGGAACATACGAAACTAGTTTTAATAACTTTAAAAAACTAAATGATAAAATCATTTTATTAAAAACATTACTGAAAGAGTTTAATGATACATCTGGAAACAAAAGTATTGCGACTACATTAAAAGTACCATCATTATATGAGGATATATGGGATGAATATGTTAAGCTAAATAGATACGCAAAAACGAATGGAAACTTACCTATATATGCTGATGATATGTTATATAATAAAATAAAACTACATAATCTTGACCCAGCTGTTGTGCTAAAGTTGAACTTTTCTGATAGAATTATATTCATTATAACAATGTTCTTCATTCGACTTATTATAGTAATTTTCATAGAGCTTCTCATAGATTACAATATCTTAAGAAACCTAGAATACGCTATCTTATCATATGCCATATTTTATATAATATTCATCATAATTTTGATTCTTGTTATTAATTTTGATGCATATAAATTGCGTATTTTAATCAACTACCTCAATATGCATGTGAATTCTACTAAAATCTTTCTTCATATTTTATTATTTATTATCTTCATGGTATTGGTATACATAATGATTAAGTCAAATGATAGTTTGAATACATTTGGGGACCTCTTTGATTTCACACATATCTACAAACATTTATATGAAATAACAGAAACTTCTAGGACGAATTCAGAAAACAAGTTATCACAAGAGGAAAAATTGAAGCTACAATACAGAGTTGATATCATAACTATGATAGTATTCATCTTCACCACATTTCTGGTGTTAGTAATATAAGTACTCCTAATCTTTAGTGTAGTAAGAAAATACTATGTAATATTGAGCCTTCCAATTGAGTATTTTGGAATTGATAAAATCTTCCTGATTTAGCATCTCATTTCTGATTATGAACTTGTCATCATTTTGTAAGACCTTTGCAGCCTCTATATTATTTGAATATGTTTTTACATAGATAGTATCATTTTTTTTCAGAAGATGCATCTGTTCTTCTTGTGATATTTTGAGAACAAAATCCTTTCCATTCTCTGCCGTGGCTACTTCTAAGACATTTATGTCATCGCTTCCAAGTGCCAAAGGAGCATTGAAACAATCATACAAGGATATTTTCCAATTGTTATTGGATAGATATAATGAATTGTTAACCTGAATATGGGTCCACTCATCCCATTCACCATTGTTCTTGTGAAAAAAGAAGACATACTTATGTATTTTAGTATCATCTGTAATAGATAGATTAACATATGGTGTCAGTTCCTTGACAAACACAGGCAATAAAATCTTCAGAGGCTCTATGACATTTGTTTTCAGATCTATGCCAATTTTAAAGTGTAGCATATTGCGCTGTGGCTGTTTCACCCAATCTCGACTATGACTGTTAATAACAAATACCCTTTTTATAATAGCCACCTTCCCTATCTTATGCAATTGTTGTGCTATTACTGGTGTTGTTGAGATGTTTTGTGTATCATCAGTATTCATATAAGTTTCATTTGACACAGTCCCCAATGTAGATACCAATCGTCTCTTCTCTTCAAGTTCTTGTAGTTTTTGCATAAGCTCATCATCATCTGATATTTTATTATCACTTTCTTCTAAAATAGGTTGCAAATCGTTTTTTTCTGTATCAGCGGCATTCGCAGCATTCGCAGCATTCGCAGCATTCGCAGCATTCGCAGCATTCGCAGCAGGTAAAACATCTTGTTTTTCAATTGTTTCAATTTGTTTTCCAATGTATTCCTTAATTTTTATCAAGGTCATATTATTTAATTCTATTAGTTTCAAACTTGTGTTTATCAATGCCATGTCATTTGCAATAACACCAATGATATTATTTGTAATTTTTGACAAAACACCTTCATTCAATGTCATGTTGTATTTGTCTCTAATCATTTTGTTTGCAGCAGTATAGAGAATATCTCTATTTTTAGAAGATTTGTAATCATCTACAACCCCCATTTTACTCTATTGACAAGATAAAATAGATATAAGCTTTTACACATCTTATTAGAATTACCCATGAAAGTTAATATTATTATCATTGGTGCCAAGAGCAGTACATCATCTCATCTAAACATTGATAGTATCAATAACTATAAAAAATGGAATAACCCAGACCAGGCAGATTATTTTGATATGATAGATTGTGTAAAACTACTTCAGTCAAAATTTCAAGCAAAGGTATCTGTATTTTGTTTGGACCCATTATATGATTTTGTCGCCCAAAATGATAATATAGCTTACATAAACGAATGTTTTACCGTAGGGGATGCAAAATACTGCACGAAGAAGGGACACAATATTTTCATAGAGTTTGCCAATCTACTGGACGAATATTACATAACGAAAGAATATGATGAAAAAATAGCTAATATATCAAAATACAATGCATACAGAACTACGTGGATTAGTTGCGGATGCTCTTGGTCGCGAAAGTTTCCCACAGAACTCATATTGAATATTGTAGACAATCATCTATATACTCCTACTGACATTTATGATGCAAATAGCTTCTTAGCAGTCTATAATTTTAATGCTCTAAACGAAAACCCATTGTATGCACCATACACTCAAGCCCTTTATCAAATTCTAGGCTCTCTTTTATGGAGAGGCTCCAAAGAAAACCACAAATATGAGACTGTACTATATGATTTTCTTCCACAAATCATGCATATCTTTCATATATCAGTCCAGGATGAATTATCCAAGTTTCTAAAAAAAGAAATTCGCTGGAATTATCTCCATAGAACAACTAGAGAACTAGTCAATAGGGTTGTCTATGGTGAGTATATTACAATATATTGACATTCTTCGACTTCATATACTCTTCAAAATTAGGCCTGAATAAATATTTTCTATTTTCCACCATGATGTCATCTGTTATTTTGTCCTCTGATACTACAACTTCTGGTAGATGTGCGTCTTTGTATGGGTCTACAACCTTCAACTTCTTGTAATTTAATAACAAGTTCAGCCATCGAATTTGATATATCATGGAGAACATACCACATTCAGTATTTTTCTTCTGGTGTTGTTTATTATTATAGGTGGTCCTAAATTTGACATGAGGATACATCTCATTCATCTGTTTTTTCACTGTATTAATAAATTTTCTCACATAGCTTGGTATTGGCTTGGCATTGCTGTCATAATAATGGGCCCCAAACGATTTGTTCTTAGGGTCTATAATCATAAAAGTAGAAGTCCAATGAGACCCGCTCTGATTATGTTTATCCAAATTTGTTATCAAACCCATATATTTAACACCCTTATTGATATACTTTTTGACACTGAGAGAACATATGTGGCTATACAGGCAGCGCCCGAATTTGTCTTCTTCGGAGAAATCAATGGGAAATACACCTAAAAAAGTATACTTGTATTTTTTATCTTTGCTATATTGCATCATAACATCTTCTATGTCATAATTACTCAGCCATTCTATGGGATTTTTAGCCCATTCTCGTGGCATCTCAGGACGCAGCTCATAATCTGCTATCATCTTTATAATTTCTTTGGTTTTCGCATCTTTTGCTACTTTGCTTAGAGCTCCGGTCCAACACCAATATTGTTTGTCATCACATATTGGTCTAATTTTTTCATTCAAAGCATCAGACAGCTTTGTAATACTATCTGATTTTTTAAAGGCTATTTTATCTGGCTTATATTTGTTCCAGGCCTCTATCAATTTTATCAAAGACTGTTTAGAAAATACTCTAGGGTTTTTAAGATTCACAGGACTAGAATATTTTGTGTTATTCTGCATATCTATCCTAAAACAAGAAAAAAATGATACATGTCATATTACCATATTGCTATCCTAGTTTACTTGAAAAATATTTTTGCAAGGCGAAAATCGTATATAAAATAAAAAATGATATATATATAAAGTGAAGCTGTAAACATACAATGGGTGTTAATGAAGATCTCCGTGCATTTGTTAACAAATATAAGGTAGAGAAGGGAAAAGCCTTTACCAATACAAGTATAGGTAATCCCAAGATAAGCCTTTATATTCCGGAGGATAAATACAATGAATTCATTAATCTGTATGGGCTTGCTTTGACAAATGGTATTGGTCTGCATTTCACAGAGAAGCCAACCGAACCTAGTCCACTTCGCGTTGATCTTGATTTCCGTTTCCTCATACCTGAAGAAAAATCAGGTATTTACAGTTCAAATGATTCCAATTCTTCCTTTGATAAAAAGAAATATGACAGGGTTTACAAAGAAGAAGATGTCTTCAGAATATTAGATTTCTATTTTAAAATCATCAATAAGTATTTGAATGTTGATGACAGTGCAAACATAGGGTATGTTATGGAGAAACCCAATCCTGTTGAGTTTAGAAACAAACTGAAAGACGGCCTTCATATTGTGTTCCCTCACATTATAGTTCCCAATAACGTCCATCATTTCATTCGAAAGAAAATTCTGGATGTGGCTACAGAAATATTTAAGGACTTGCCAATATGCAACGAGTATGATGCCATAGTTGATAAAGCAATTATTGATGTCAACTGTTGGCAGATGTATGGTAGTAAGAAGCCTGATTGTGATGCTTACAGAGTTTCTAGCATATATAAATTTGCAAATGGCGAAACTGTCAAAGGTGAATATGTTTGCAATGCAGCTGACGAAATCAACTTCATCAAGATGTTCTCTATGCGAAGAAATACTACACAAGAGAATACTGCAATTTGCTCTGTAAAAGAAGAGTTTGGAAACGAAGTCAATGAATATGTCAGGCATATATTGCCAGCAGTAGACCAAAAACTAAAAAATAAGCTGCAGAATAGTATCTTTGGAAAGTCTCTGAATATCAACAAGAATTATGTAGCAGAGGACGAGCTTGCTTTCGTTAAAAGACTAGTGAATGAATGTCTGTCTTACAGTCGCGCTGATAACTATACAGACTGGATTAATCTTGGCTGGGTCCTGCGTAATATTGACTACAGACTGCTTGATACGTGGATAGAATTCTCGAAGATCAGCAGCTCATATATGGAGGGTGAGTGCCAAGTACTTTGGAACAAAATGAGGAAGGACAATATGGGAATTGGAACATTACGATGGTGGGCCAAGCAGGACAATATGATGAAATATATAGAAATTGTGGACGAGGCAATCATCCCTTTGATAGACAAATGTATTGGTAGCAGTGGCGCTCACTATGATGTTGCACGAGTGGTTTACGCACAGTACAAAGACGAGTTTAAGTCTATCTCCAAAGATCTCTGGTATAAGTACAATAAGGAAAAGCACCGATGGAACAAAGCACGCGAAGGCCTTGACTTGAGGCTCATTCTTAGCATGGATATTTGCAAGAAGTTTATGGAGAGGAGTTTCTATTATAATAGCATATATACGGAGGACCCTACACAGAGAGCATTAAATGAAGAGCGTGCCAAGAAATGTATCAAGATTGCAGAACAACTGAAGAATGCTGGTTTCAAGGACAGTATTATGAAAGAATGTAGGACACTATTTATAGATGACACATTTGAAGAGCTGTTAGATAGCCGTTCGCATCTGATTGGTTTCGAAAATGGTGTATATGATTTGAAGATGCATATGTTTCGCGATGGGATGCCTGATGATTATATCTTTCATAGTACCAAGATCAATTATATACCATATAATCCAGAATCTGTAGATGCCATAGAAATTAATGACTTCTTCAATAAGATATTTACTAATAAAAATCTGAGAACATATATCTTAGATGTGTTAGCTTGTATTATTGATGGCAGTATAGCTCAGGAGAGGTTCTATATTTTCACAGGCCATGGCAGTAATGGAAAATCTAGGCTATTGGATTTGATTCAGAAGTCAGTGGGCGACTACTATTGCATATTGCCAATTGCACTATTAACGCAGAAGCGCGCAGCTAGTAACGCAGCACAGAGTGAGTTGGAGAGGACCAAGGGAAGGAGATTTGCAGTTATGCAGGAACCTAGCGAACAGGACAGGATTAATATTGGGTTGATGAAAGAATTGTCTGGTAATGATAGGATATTGGTAAGATGTCTTTATAAGGAACCATATGAGTTCAAGCCACAATTCAAGATGATATTAACTTGCAATGAATTACCAGAGGTACCTAGTGATGATGGAGGTACTTGGAGGCGCTTGAAGGTATGTAATTTCTCTAGCAAATTTACAGAAAATCCTAATCCTAATAATCCAAATGAGTTCCCTATGGATTTGGAACTGTCTGATAAGTTTGACAGATGGAAGGAGATGTTTATTAGTATGTTAATAGAGAGACATAAGACTATTCAGCCTAATAGCATTCACGAGCCTATGGAGGTCAGGGTGGCAACTGAAAGCTACAAGCAGAACAATGACATTATCGGACAATTCATCAATGAGAAGCTAGAAGTCAACAAGGAGTTAGTAGATTGTCGCGTGCTGATTGGTAAGATATATAATGACTTTAGACTATGGACTGCCAGCAATGTTCCTAAGGGTAAGAAATGTCCTGATAGAAACCAGCTCAAGGCTTACTTTGAGAAATTGCTTGGCGAATATCCCAGTGATAATAAGGGATGGCGCGGCATTCGCTATAAGACTGATAATGATGTCTCAGAACATGATACTGTGGTCTAGATGTATATAAGCACATAACACTATTGTATATATATTGCATAATGAAAAAAATAGCATTTTTATTTTTGATATATGATGAAATAAATCACGAAGATATCTGGAAGCATTTTTTTCAAAATGTCCCAATAGATAAATATAATATCTATATACACTATAAATATAACAGGCCATTGAAGCATTTTGAAAAATATAAGTTGGAGAAATGCATTGAAACTTCATATGGTGATATTTCTATTTCAAAGGCCTTCAATTTACTAATGAGTATAGCATTAGATGATTGTGATAATGAGAACTTCATTTTGCTTTCTGGTTCGTGCATCCCTTTCAAAAATTTTGATTATATTTATGACAATTTAGATACAAGATATTCTTACTTTAATATGGCTCCACATAGTGCATGCTTTCCCAGATGTAATAATGCATTGAAATATTTAGAAAAGGATTGTATACAGAAGGCATCTCAGTGGTGTATTTTGAATAGAAAACACACTGGGTTAGTGGTGAAAGAGGAGGATAATTATGTCAAATGGTTTGAGGGCTGTGAGAATTCTGACGAACATTGCTATATAACAACCATTTTTCATAATCATCTAGAAAAAGAAATCATAACCACACCTAATATTGCAAAAGATGCAACTACATTCGTTAATTGGCAAGGAATGGATTACAAATACCCTTCTTATTTTGGTCTCAAGAACTACAGCTATATTGATAAAGAAGAGCTTTTATATTTGCTGCAAAGTAAAAGCTTGTTTGGCAGGAAATTCAATAAAGACTGTGGAAGCCTGTATATTTATGAGTATTTGTCGTCAATTACTATATAAAAATAACCTTGTATAATGTAAAAATATAAAGTTATCTTTTTTTTCAGTACTGTATGGTAAACTTGCAGATGATGATATAAGGGAATGGGTTATTTCGCAAGAGCCTTCTAAGAATACATCCGCACAATCAAAAAAAGAGGTGTTTGATAAAATGATGCGAAAATATCCAGATGATTTCTATGATTTCTATGATTTTGAAGGGTTCCAAGAGACATTTCAGATTTTTTGATACTGAAATAAAAAATGACTTCAGAAGTAAGCATTTTTTGGTATAGTTTTTTAGATTAGGAAGAGTACATAATCAAGATAAAAATACAAATAATAAAAACTTTTTGAATCTCTCATGAAAATAAAATTATGTACTCTTTTTCATGAAAATGCTCTATATATTTCTCTATTATTGTTGAAACAACAAAGGAACATGCCTTCTGAGATCTATTATCATATTGAACTTCAGCTAGGAATTTAAGGAAGCCTAGAACTAATCATCATAGAGTACGTTATATGTCTTGGTTGCTTCTTCTTGACAGACGCGAATGCTTGGCTGGAAATAGAGGGTACTTACATAAAGCTCAATTTTATTCACAAGGACATCATAATATCATTATGAGAGTGCTCTAAATGTAAATAAAAAAATGATAATGTAATTTGCAAAGTTTTTATCCTATACCAACATGGCTAATACAGAAGAAGAATATTTCAGTGCACCTGAAGATGATGATACACCTATCTTCAATATTCACGAAAAAATAATAGATAGGAAAGATGATAATACCTTCTTTATCAAACTTACATTTAGAGAACTCTTGGCATATACTGGCTACTGGTGTTATAACAGAACTATCTGTTCTGAAAAGGTAGCTGAATTATACACCTCTTTGTGTGAATGTTATAACATACCTTTCATACTACATGCTATTTATGACGAAAAGCATAATGATCCAGTGAGAAAACTCCTTATTTTAGACGGACAACATAGACGGGAAGCAATAAAGCAGTATATAGAGACCAATGATAAATCATGGGACTGTCCTCATTGTGTATGGATATGTGTATACAAGTATAACAATGCTGAAACACATCAAACAGCACCAGTTCTCGATCTTTTCAAGAAAATCAATAATAATCGCATTTTCAATATGAGTGAATTACCGGACACTTTCATCATAGATTTGGTGAAAGAAATATGTGAAATACCTCACTTCAAGAAGCAAAAAGCCATTGGTACAAACGTCCAGACAAATTCATGTCATTCTCCTTGTATCCATAAGAAAGAGTTAAATACTTTGTTTACGAATAACAAGGAAGAAATCAAGGCTACAAATCTAACACTGACACAGCTGGTAGAAAACGTCCAGAAAATCAATCACAGATTGAGTATGAAATCATTTGATGAACTTTATGTTCCTTGCCAAAGAAATACAGAAAAGGTTAGATATCAGAAAGCAGTATCCAAAGGCTTCTTTCTAAACTTGAAGAATTCTAAATATACACCAGATGTATGGGTAAAGTTTGTAAATGAACCAAATAGATTGTAAAAAATGATTATTTAAGATTTATTTCTTCTTAGTATATAATAAAATGGAATTCTGCGAAGTCTGTGATAATATGCTCTATGTCAAGTCAAACGAAAATAAGCAGCTTGTGAAATACTGTAAGCATTGTGAGTTTCAAAAAGTAGAGACCACCAGTGCTGCTATCAAGATTTCAGAGACCATATACAGTGAAGATGATCTCCTATACAATCAGCATGTAAACAAATACTTGAGGTATGACCCCACATTGAGAAGAATTAGAGACCCTCTAGTATCATGTCCCAATGCCAACTGCCAGGTTGACGAAGATAAGAAACAGATCCTTTATATCAAATATCATCCACAAAATATGAAATATCTATATGTCTGTGAAAATTGTGGTGAAACTTGGAAACAAAGTTAAACCTCCATATAAAAATAAAAAAATGATTTAATATAGATTATAAATAGAATATGGCTGCACTTAAATATAAGACAAACAATGTGGAAGATGTCGGGAAAACTTTGGAAAGTCTCAACAAAGAAAAAATATCAAAACCAATTATGACAAAATATGAGTTTGATAAAATTATTGGCCTGCGTACTATGCAGCTTTCCAGTGGTGCTGTAGCATTTGTAAATGTAGACAATCTTCATGTAAAAAGTAATATGGAACTTAGGCAAATTGCTATCCAGGAATTGTTGCAAGGCAGATTGCCTTATATTGTCGAAAGAACTCTTTCAAATAACAAAAAAGAACATATACGTGTTCGTGATTTAGATTTGGTAGCTGTCAAGGATAGGATAAGATGATCTAGACTTCTTGAGTTTAACTCTGACAGTAGAGATATCCAAATGGATCTGTCATGCTGCTCTTATCACAAACTATAATAATTTTCACTTGTTGTATAGGGTGCTGTTGTATGATGTTAATAATTTTTTCTATCAAACTTTTCTCATTTTTGTTACTGATATAAAAGACATATTTGCGATTATCACTAAATTGGAAAATAGCTCTATCATAATCTGATGATAGATAGATTGCAGAAATGTTATTGATATTCAAAAAAATATTGTCAAAATCTGTTCTCTGTATTGGATTATTATAACGCGTTGCAAATGCCTGACATTCGGGGGTTTTGTTCTTTTTATCAATATATTTTGTTATGTTGTTTTGAATGGATTTTAGTTTTCGTATTTGTTTTTGTTGATTATTTAATCTTGACGGTGGTGTTAAATTTTTATTTTCAAGTCTATCCAAATAGGACATATTATCATCAGGATTAACATTCATATGGTACTTCAATGATGTAGGCTTTTGTAGAGTTTTGGAAAAGGTCAACACCATATTATAATTTGTAAAAGCTAAACACGCAGTCAAAATATTCAGAAAGGTTGTAAGCAAGGCCTTTGTCTTCATATTGTTGATAATACAACGTATAATGTTCTTAAGTCTTCATTTGTTTACAGATTCAACACCAGCTTGTGGCTGGAAGTATCCAATTCAATATCTTTACAGAGATCTAGAAGTTCACAGCAACTGCTACAAAAACTACTATTTCTTTCTGTATTTTTGCTACAGTAAAGACAATGATTACATCTTTTATATATCAGTCTTTTACAATTTATCCTGATTATAGTGAAACAATTTATTTTCATTATATTTTATTATCTATATTATTTTTATGTGAAAAGTAAGCAGAAAATTATATAAGGATTAATTGTATTATAAAATATGTAAAAGGAACTGGTAAACTTTTTTATTTTTCTACTTAATATTGCTCTGATTTATGAGCTTTTTGCTACTATGGCCGAGTCTGGTCCAAGGCATGAGATTTAAGCTCTCACGTGCTTATGCACTCGCAGGTTCGAATCCTGCTGGTAGCAAAAAAGAACTATAATTTTGAAAGTGCAATATTACTTTTTACATGAAAAAAATGACTATATATAGAACATATGATGAGTATTATGGCGAAACATTGTAGAACATTCATGATATATTCTGAACTACAGAAGGCTATCAAGAATAGCCTAATTTCTCATACAATATACTTAGATTTATGTTCTGAAAATGCTATGAATTGTGCTTACAATGGGATAGAATATACTATTCGAAGTATTGTAAAGGAACTTGGTGATAGCCAAGATGTAAAAATAGATGATTACAGCCAACATGACAGTCATAAGACCTTCTCTATAACCAGAAGCAACAAAGTATATGTTACAAATATCAATCTTAGGGTGGAAAAGATAGATGATGAAAATCAAATTATGTTTCAGTTTCATATCTATATGTAAGATGGTATGAGTGTTATTAGCATATGTGCTCTGTGTATACTAGTCTATGTCTATAATTTAAGGTCTTCTTATCATACATGTTTTTAACTATCTTATGTAAATTAATGACATCATACTTAGAGTTGTGAGCGTTTTCAATGGGGGACAGAAAGTTATATTGATACAATTCTGCCAAGGAAGGATTTTTGAAATTGCCGTATTGATTTATAATACGAAGGATAGGTTTGGTGTGCTTCATAGTACAAAGCAGCTTCTTTTTATCCATCTCTTCGATAATATGATGTAAATTATGTCTATAAAGTTCTGATTTGATGACATTGATATCAAAGGCTATATTATGCGCTACTATATGAGATACTTTGGAAAGGTTTGTAGAAAATATATTGGCAGCCTCTACAAAAGATATACCATTGTTATCTGATATTTCATTGGTTATGCCATGAAATTGCTGGTTTTCTATGGAAAATCCGTCGCGTCTTATAATATAATCATGCAGTTCCTTTTCTTCAAAATGTGTTCCACAAACCATAAACGTAAATTGTACTATTCTGGCAGCATTATATTTGGAAAGGTCATTATATACAGGGTATTCACCCCACCGAAGACCAGTGCAATCTGGCAAACCATTGGTTTCTGTGTCAATGATTAAAGCCATATCTTACTCTTATATCAGTTCAATGATATCGTCGAGCATATCATCGAGATATGGAACTGTCAGTTTTTTGTAGTCAATAAGCAATTCTTTATTTCCATAATGTTGCGGTTGTAGTCCGTTTACTTTGACTGGATACGCCCAATGTGATGTTGTGCGTCTGTCTAGGAAATAGTTGATTCTTTTTTCTTCCATTTTTTCATTTCTTCCTTCTTTTGGTAAATAGCTGACATACTGTACTATTCTCTCTTCTGGGAGTGTCCCATATTGATTTTGGTGAAATGTTCTGCTATCCCATATTACAAGCGAGCCTGCTTTTACTGGTAAGACGCGTTTTCTGTCTTGTATGCATTGCAAATAATCTTCGTCAATGAGCTGCCAATTTGTATTATGTGTAAGGCTTTTTTGGGCGCAATATTCTTCGTGCAGCTCATGACTGCCTTCATATACAACTAGGGACCTTTCTACATTATCTGTCAGTGATACAAATGCCTGATAACATTTCAGACCTTTTTGATTAGGAGCTTGATCTGTATGCGTCCATATGCTATCACGCTTCTTGACGTCTTTTGAAATCCAACAGCAACCGTCGAATGATACTACTAACTCATCTGTCTTCCAAATCTGTTTGAATGTTTCAAATACTTTAGGTCGCGTGCGAATGTACCATGCGTGTCGTTGGTGACCTGCTTCAAGATGTTTGAAAATACCGTGCGGGCTAATCTTGTTGTGTTTCGCTTTTATCTGGGGGTCAGAGTCAAGCCAATCGTAGAAATAGCTTCTTGCTGTTTGCAATTCTTCTTCGGACAAAATGTCTTCTATGACACAGTAGCCTTTTTCTTCTAAATCTTTCATCTTGAAGTATGACATTTTGATTACTAAGATGTGCATCATTTTTTTACATTTTTAGGATTTTTCTTGATATTTTTTTTCTTAGTAGGTTTGGATTTTTTAGTTTCTTTGGCTATCTTAGGCTGTTGTTCGCCTTCTTTTTGACCCCTTGTTTTTTTATCATCACCTCCTCTAACAGTTTTTGGCCTTGTTTTTTTTGCATATGGTGCGTCAGAAGCCCTAGCTCTCTTTTTCCCTTCTGGAATAGGAGGTAGTATTGTAATTGGTAATACAATTGGTCGTTTTTTAGGATATACAATCACAGGTTTGGTGCTAGTCGACTGCTGTTTTTTAATAACAGATCTAGAACTATGCATTTTACTCAAGAATATTGATGATGTTGGTTTGAAATTATATGACATCCTTCTATGCAAATTATACGATTTCATTGATGAATATAATGTTTGCAAAGGCGTATTGTCATTGATATTTGCTATCAAATTATCATTTAATCTATCATTATAGAATAATTTATTTTTGTTTTCAATACTAATATCACTATCACATAAATGTTGAAATAATTGCAAATAATTCTTATGATAATTACCTTGTGGCACATAGCGTTCGTAAGCTTCATCAATGTTGTAAATGTCTTCATAAAATATGTTAGTTTTCAAATCAATAAAATCCTTTAAATATTTTATTAACGTCTGCAAATTATGAGGTATATTTACTAAGCTATTTACAATTGGTAATGCAGTTCTAATCTTAATCATATTATCAATATTTAGTTGCTTTTTGAATCTTATTTTTTCATCAATTATTTGGATAAACTCTTGTATGGGTTGTGTGGGTGTTGATTTTTTATCTCTTAAAAAATCAATCATATTGTTTATTTCTTTATCTGCGAAATCTAGTTCAATTTCCATACATACACCTTTTGGTATTTGATATTGATGTCTTGGTGCACGGCTTTTAATATAATGGTGCATTATACAAGTTGCTCGTTGTATGTCTTTTTTATATTTTCCCGATGATATTCTTGCCATGGCTCTTGGATTATTGACATCAGTTATTTCATCATCGTAATATGTGTAAAGAAAATCTTTTACTAAAAACTCAAGGCTCGCATAAGGCACGCTATCACCTTTTAGATTTCCAGCAATATAATCATCACCTTTATTGTCTTGTAATACTACATCTAATATAGATATATCGTGATTATATGTTTTGGAAATATTTTTTTCAGTATCAATTACTATAATTCTTATTCTAAAATCAATAGAATATAAATCTACAGGTCTTATACTATTGTTTCTAATTTCACGCGTTCGCAACTGATGGGAACCAATTTTTGGAATTTGTAATATATGAGCTATATATTTATCTGTGTCATATGTATATTTCAAATTATTTGAATCAAATATTTTTAAAAGATTTCTTTCAATGTAAAATTTCAATTTAACAATATGTCTTGTTATGATTTCTATTACTTTTTGTTTGATTATCTTCTTTTCTTCTGGTGTCTTATCTTGGTAAAGATTTGCTATATACAACTTAGTATCAATATCTTTACTGAAAGATATATCATTACTATATCTTCTCATAGCATCTCCTCCTGCAATGAATAATTTTACATGATGTTTTGCATCCAATTCTTCATTGATTTTTTTTATAAAAGCATTTATAGCAGGCCTAAACATAGATATAACCCATTTATTCACGAAGTCTATAAATCCTTCGTAAAATGGTGCAGAATAAGAATTCATTGAAGTTTCTATATTCTCTACAAAAAACGAATTATGTGCTTTGGTTTTTTCAGGATATATAGATTTATATTTAGCCAAAAGTGTTTTGTAGAATTCTCCTTTCAAAAGGTTTTGCTCTAGATATTTATGTTTCAAGAATGCTTCTCTGAAGTCTTTGTCAATATCAAAACCATACTGTGTATCTTTATTAGTTGGGTATAGATATGAAAATGCTATAACACCAGCTTCAGTTAATTTATTTAGATGTGCCTTCTTATCTCGTCGTGTTCCTGTAAGTGGTGGTGTACTCAAGAATATAAAATGTTTTTTTAAGTTTTGCAAAAAGTTCTTATATAGATCTTCAAAATAGAATTCAAAATGAAATTCTACAATAGTTAAATTATCTATGTATTGAATATCCATTCCTCCTTTCTGAACTTGATTTTTTGGCTTTCTGCCTCCTGTTTGTTTTTCATAAATAAGTTTTATACTATAAAATGGTGGTCGAAATAGTACATTTATATTCTTTTCATATTTGAAAATATTATCTTCTACATTAAAATGTGTTGTTTCTATCCTGGTAGGTATTTGTTTTTGTCTTAACACCGTTTGTAATGGTATTATAATATCATTGTATATGTTTTCTAATTTTGGGTGAATAACATCTCTTCTCTTATCTTGGTAAGCATAATGAATATCAAGATGTCCTATTCTAAAGTCTTGTAAATGAAAGTTTCTTGAAAATCCACCATTCATCCAATATGTATAGTTTTGTTGTTGGGGGTTGCGATGCTCTTTTTCATAAATTTTATCAATGATAAAATCATTTATTGACTGTGTTCCATTAGAAATGGTTTTTTGCATTTCAAGAAAATCTGCATATTTATTCACATTGTTATGCGCTTTGGTTTTGATTTCGTCAACTCTTGCATTTAGATTTTTTAATTTATTTATATTATTCTTAATATCAGCATCTGTTATACTTTCAATAATTGTATCCAATGCTGTCCTTCTTGATGATGAAGAAGCCTGCATATATCTAATTACTTCAGATATTATAAAAAAATGATTGTTTGTTTTTAGCTTATGTAGGTATGCAAAATACTAGAAAATACACCTCATTTGCAGAGCATCCTAAGAGCCAATTCTTGGTAGACAAAAACATAGATGTTAGTAAAATAAAATGTGGTTCATGTATGAAATACCTATTTCAATGTGATAAATGCAATCATCAATTTGAAAGTGCTATCAGTAATGTGGTAGCATTAGGAAGATGGTGTCCTTATTGTTGTGTTCCTTCAAGAAAATTATGTCACAATGATGAATGTAATGATTGTTTTCAGAGGAGTTTTGCATCACATGCTAAGAGTAAATGCTTAGTTGATAAAACATTAGATCCAAGAAAACTGATAGGAGGAAGCAACAAATCTTATGAATTCTTATGTGATATATGCAATCATGTATTTCAAATTCAACTAGTAAGTGTTAAAGCTGGTTGTTGGTGTCCTTATTGTTGCAGTCCTCCTAAAATGCTTTGCAATGATAATGAATGTCAAAGGTGCTTTGATAGAAGTTTTGCAGCACATCCTAAAAGTGCATACTTAGCAGATAAATCAATCAATCCAAGGATGATTTCAATTCAAAATGATAAGTCTTACTTGTTTGATTGTGATAAATGTAGCCATCAATTTACAAAGCCTATATGCAGTATAACATCAAAAACTAGCCCTTCTTGGTGTCCTTACTGTGTAAATCAAAAGTTATGTGATTGTTTGGATTGCTTTCACAAAAGCTTTGCATTGCATCCTAAGAGTGCCTTTGTAGTGGATAAAACGATTGATTTAGGTAAAATA
>Ga0164292_10000346_pt1 | contig 35405 bp, 32 predicted proteins | sample GEODES117metaG_FD_111486 | JGI IMG/M metagenome (GOLD analysis project Ga0164292, IMG submission 111486) | Eutrophic lake water microbial communities from Lake Mendota, Wisconsin, USA - GEODES117 metaG | ecosystem: Environmental > Aquatic > Freshwater > Lake | place: USA: Lake Mendota...
CGCGGGTGAAACGCGAAGTGGACGCCGGCAACGAAGTGGCCGTGGTAGTCTCTGCCATGTCGGGCGAGACGGATCGGCTGGTCGGTTATTGCCGCGAAGCCTCGCCGCTGGCCGACCCGGCCGAATATGACGTGGTGGTGGCCGCTGGCGAGCAGATCACCTCCGGCCTGCTGGCCATCACCCTGCAATCGCTGGGCGTGAAGGCGCGCAGCTGGCTGGGCTGGCAATTGCCGATCCGCACCAGCAGCGCCCACAGTGTGGCCCGCATCGAGGATATCGAGACGGCTGCCATCCTGGCCAGCATGGCGGCTGGCGAAGTGGCGGTGGTGCCGGGCTTCCAGGGGCTGACGGCGGACGATCGGGTGACAACGCTGGGCCGTGGCGGGTCCGATACGTCGGCGGTGGCGATGGCGGCGGCGCTGAAGGCGGATCGCTGCGACATCTATACTGATGTGGATGGCGTCTACACGACCGATCCGCGCATCGTGCCGCGCGCCCGCAAATTGCATCGCATCAACTATGAAGAAATGCTGGAACTGGCCAGCGTGGGCGCCAAGGTGTTGCAGACGCGGTCGGTCGAACTGGCCATGAAGGAAAAAGTGGTTGTGCAGGTGCTGTCGAGCTTCTCCGACGCGCCGGGCACGCTGGTGGTGGACGAGGATGACGAGATGGAACAGGAACTGATCGCCGGCATCGTGGCCGACAAGGGTGAAGCCAAGGTCACGCTGGTGGGCGTGCCCGACAAGCCCGGCGTGGTGGCCGGCATCTTCGGGCCGCTGGCCGATGCCAATATCAATGTCGACATGATCGTGCAGAACATCGCCAAGGGGGAAGGCAAGACCGATGTCACCTTCACCGTGCCGCGCGCGCAGCTTCCGGCCTCGATGGACGTTCTGGAAAAGGCGCGCGATGCCATCGGCTTTGCGTCTTTGCTGGCCGATGACGATGTGGCCAAGATCTCCGTGGTGGGCGTCGGCATGAAGAGCCACGCCGGGGTGGCCGCCACCATGTTCCGCGCGCTGGCCAGCCGGGGGATCAATATCCAGGCCATCACCACCTCGGAAATCAAGGTGAGTGTGCTGATTCCGATGGATTATGTCGAACTGGCCGTGCGCGTGCTGCACACGGCCTATGGTCTGGATGGGCCGATTGCCGGCGATGTGGCCGAAGATGCGGAGAGCGATGCGTGAGCGATACCCCCCACCTCGACGCTGCATCGGCCAAGGGTCGCGAATTTCTTGGCACCCGCCACGCCATCATGGCCGGCGCCATGACGTGGGTTTCGGAACGTCACCTGGTTTCCGCAATTTCCAATGCCGGCGGTTTCGGCGTGCTGGCGTGCGGGGCGATGCCGCCGGCCATCCTTGAAGCCGAAATCATCGCGACACGGGCGCTCACCAGCAAACCGTTCGGCGTCAACCTGATCACCCTGCACCCACAGCTGGATGAACTGATCGATATCTGCGGCCGGCAGGGCGTGAGCCATGTCGTGCTGGCCGGCGGCCTGCCATCGGGCGCGGCGATTGCCAAGATCAAGGGCTTTGGCGCCAAGCTGATGTGCTTTGCGCCCACCGCCGCGCTGGCGAAGAAGCTGGTGCGGTCGGGCGTCGATGCCATCATCATCGAAGGTTCGGAAGCCGGCGGCCATATCGGCCCAGTGTCGCTCACCGTGCTGGCGCAGGAAATCCTGCCGGTGATCACCGATGTGCCGGTGTTCGTCGCTGGCGGCATCGGGCGCGGCAATGCCATCGCCGCCTATCTGGAAATGGGCGCTTCGGGCGTGCAACTTGGCACACGTTTTGCCGCTGCAGCCGAAAGCGTGGCGCACGACAAGTTCAAGGCGGCGTTCGTCCGCGCTTCGGCTCGCGACGCGCTGTCGAGCGTACAGATCGATCCGCGCCTGCCGGTGATCCCGGTGCGCGCCCTGAAGAACGCTGGCAGCGAGGCCTTCAACGAACGCCAGCGCGAAGTCGCCGCCGCCGTTGATCGCGGCGAGATGGATCTGGCGGCCGGGCAACTGGCCATCGAACATTATTGGGCCGGCGCCCTGCGCCGCGCCGTGGTGGATGGCGATATCGAAGGCGGCAGCCTGATGGCCGGGCAATCGGTGGGTATGGTCACCAGCGTGCAGCCGGTGGCCGAGATCATCGCGGAACTCACCAGCGACGCAGAAGCCGCCCTGTCCCGCCGGACCGTCAGAGAGGCCGCTGCCTGATGGCCCAGGTCAACGCCGCCCGCGAGATACTGCGCCGCCTTCACGATGTGATGGCCGGCAAGGCGGCGGCGCAGGTGAAGCTGAACCAGGTGGTGAAGCTGGTGGCGGCCGAACTGGGCAGCGAGGTCGCTTCCATCTATCTGCTGCGCGATGGCGTGCTGGAACTGTTTGCCACGCAAGGCCTGGCGCAATCGGCCGTGCACGTCACCCGGCTTTCCATGGGTCAGGGCCTGGTCGGCAATATCGCCGCCCGCCGCGAACCGCTGGCATTGGCCGAAGCCAAGGCCCACCCCGATTTCGCCTATCGCCCGGAAACCGGCGAAGATGATTTCCACAGTTTCTGCGGCGTGCCGATCCTGCGCCGCGAAGCCGCCATCGGCGTACTCGCCGTGCAGCACCGCGAACCGCGCAATTATGCCGAGGTGGAAATCGAAGCGCTGCAAACCGTGGGCATGGTGCTTTCCGAACTGATCCACGGCGCCGGGCTGGTTGATGATGCCCAGGCCGCCCGCATGCGCGCGGCAAACTCTGGGCCAACGCGGTTGAATGGCCTGAAGCTGGTTGATGGCCTCGCCCGCGGCGTGGCGGTGTTTCACCAGCCGCGCGTGGTGGTGGAACACACGGTTGCCGACGATGTCGATGCCGAACGCGTGCGGCTGGTCGATGCCTTTGCCCGCATGCGCACCCAGATCGACGACATGATGGGCCGATCCGAATTCGTTGCCGGCACCGATCACCACGAAATTCTCGAAACCTACAAAATGTTTGCCTATGATGAAGGCTGGGCGCGGCGCATCAACGAGGCGATCGAAACCGGCCTGACCGCCGAAGCCGCCGTGGAACGCGTGCAATCGCGCAACCGGCTGCGCATGCGCTCAATCGACGATCCGTACCTCAAGGAACGGCTCACCGATCTCGATGATCTCGCCAACCGGCTGCTGCGCACCCTTTCCGGCCAATTGGGCACGGCAGCGCAGTTGGGCATCACCGGCGATGCCATATTGATCGCCCGCAATCTCGGCCCGGCCGAACTGCTGGAATATGATAAGCGCCACTTGAAGGGCGTGGTGCTGGAAGAAGGCAGCCTGACGGCGCACGTCATCATCGTGGCGCGCGCCATGGGCGTGCCCGTGCTTGGCCGCGTCGATCAGCTGTTTGCCAACGTGAATGACGGCGATGAACTGATCGTCGACGCCGGCAACAATGCGCTGCTGATCCGGCCGACGGCAGCCACGATCAAATCCTACCAGGCGATGCGGGCGCTGAAAGCGCGCCAGGCCGAACAATGGGCCAAGGTGCGCGATCTGCCGGCCATTTCCAAGGATGGCCGCCATATCGCCCTCTATATGAACGCCGGCCTGCTCGATGATGCCGCCGCGATTCCGCTGGCCGGCGCCGATGGCATCGGGCTGTTCCGCACCGAATTCCAGTTCCTGGTTTCGGCCACCCTGCCGCGCCGCGAACGCCAGCAGAGCCTGTATCGCGGCGTGCTGGAAGCCGCGGGTGACAAGCCGGTGGTGTTCCGCACCGTGGATATCGGCGGTGACAAGGCGGTGCCCTATATCGACGGTGACGAGGAAGACGAAAACCCGGCGATGGGTTGGCGCGCGCTGCGGCTGGCGCTCGGCCGCTCCGGCCTGATGAAGGTGCAGGCCCGCGCCCTGCTCGAAGCCGCGGCCGGCCGCACCTTGAACGTGATGTTCCCGATGGTGTCCGAACCCTGGGAATTCGCCGAAGCCCGTGGGCTGGTCGAACAGCAACGCGAACGACTGGCCAGCACCGGCCACGCCGTGCCCACCGAGATCCAGTATGGCGCCATGATCGAGGTGCCGGCCCTGATCGAGCAGCTCGACCTGCTGCTGCCGATGACCGATTTCGTTTCCATCGGCACCAACGACCTGACGCAATTCCTGTTCGCCGCCGACAGAGCCAATCCCCGTCTGGCCGACCGCTATGACTGGCTGTCCCCCGCCATTCTGCGCGTCATCCGCCGCGTGGTGTGCGCGGCCGCCGAGCATGATGTGCCGGTCACCGTGTGCGGTGAAATGGGCGGGCGCCCGCTTGAGGCGCTGGCGCTGATCGCGCTGGGTGTCGAGCGCCTCTCCATCACGCCGGCCGGCATTGGTCCGATCAAGGCGATGATCCGTTCGGCGACGCTGGAGCCGCTGTCACAGGCCATGCAGGAGTGGCTGGCCAAGCCAGGCGTCAATATCCGCGCCGAGCTGTCGAGCGCGGCGAAGCGGCAGGGGCTCAGCTTCTAGGGCAGCACTTTGTGCCAATTCGTTACCGACCGGCTCTCGAACAGCCCGGCCAGGTGATAGGGATCGGCATTGGCGAAGGCGATCGCCGCATCGCGATCATCGAATTCCATGATCAGCAGGCTGCCCATCGCCCGGCCATCGGGGCGCAAAAGCGGCCCACCAACCAGCACCTGATCCTTGAAGGCGTTGATATGGGCCAGATGATCGGACCGCGTTTGCACACGCAGTTCGGCGCTGTCGGGCTTGTCGATGCAATGAATGGCAAACCAGGGCATGAATCGAACCTGACGGCGCCGTTGATTCGCCACCGTTGATTTCGGTCTAGCCCGGCAAAAGCGGTGAGAAAAGGGCCATGTGCCCGATTGGGGGCGGCCTGAACCGGGCGCGTGCCGGGCGGCGATTCGCGGCGACCCGGCCTGGCCAGCCGCACACGGCGTTGGCCAAGGCGCTGAAATGGCCGGGCTGCCGAGGGGAAAGGCCGCGCAACAGTTGACGCCGCACCGCCCCTCCGCTATGCGCGCCGGTCTATTGCTGGTCCGTACGGGCTGGCATTTGCGAAATTCTTGATGACAGGATTGAACGATGTCGCGCGTTTGCGAATTGACCGCCAAGGGCCGCCAGGTTGGCCACAACGTGTCCCACGCCAACAACAAGACCAAGCGCACCTTTCTGCCCAACCTGCAGAACGTGACGCTGATCTCTGATGCGCTGGGCAAGGGCGTGCGTCTGCGCGTGTCGATGAACGGTCTGCGTTCGGTCGAACATGTCGGTGGCCTTGATAACTGGCTGGTCAAGACCAAGGACGAGCTTCTGTCTGACCGCTGCGTCAAGCTGAAGAAGGAAATCAACAAGAAGCTGACCGCCGCCGCCTGAGGCCGCGCTGCTCTTGTGATTCGTCAAGACGGCCGGGCATCAAGCCCGGCCGCTTTTGTTTGTGGCGGCATCACTTATGCTGCCGGCCATGCGCCCCAACCCTGTGATTCGCCCCGCCACGCTGGCAGACCGCCCGGCCATCATCGCCGTGCTGGCCGCTGCCTTCATCGATGATCCGGCGCTGGCCTGGATCTTCCCTGATGCCGCCCGGCGCCCCGCCCGGCTGACCCGATTCTTTGATCTGATCACCCTTGCCGATGGCCGGCTGCCCCTGGCCCATGTCGCCTGCGCCAGCGATGGTCGCATCATCGGCGCCGCGCTGTGGCGACCGCCGGGGGCCTGGGGGCTGCCCACCACCAGCCTGATTGCCAACCTGCCGCGCCTTGTCGCCACCTTCACCACCGCCCTGCCGCGCACGCTGGGCCTGATGGGCGCGATGGACCATCAGCATGATCGCCGGCCGCACTGGTATCTGCAGTTCATCGGCGTTTCGCCCGCAGGGCAAGGCCAGGGCGTGGGCGGTGCCCTGCTGCGTGCCGGCCTCGCTCGCGCCACGGGCCAGCCCTGCTATCTGGAAACGGCGACGCCATCCAACGTCGGCCTCTATCAGGCCCATGGTTTTGGCGTGCGCAATGAATGGCAGCACGGCGATGCACCGAACTTCTGGTCGATGTGGCACCCCGGCAGCGTCACCGCAGCGGCGCAATGATGTCCAGTTGCAGCAGCAGCGTGCGCTGCGCGGCCGAGAAGTTATCGTCGGAAACCAGATAGACAATCGGCGGCCCGGTTTTGCGGCGCACCAGTGCGATGCCTTCCATATTGTCCACCGGCCACTTGCCATCCCGCCCCCAGCGCGCCAGCAGCCGGCCGGGTGCGGCGCTGCCGCCGGCCAACACCAGTGCCAGATCGACGATGCTGATCGCAGCGGCGGTTTCAGCACCAGTGAAGCGGCGGTGCAGCACCAGCAGGTGGGTTTCGTCCAGGGCCACCGCATCGGTGGGCGCAAAGCCATCAACCGCACCGATCATGATCCGGCGCGTCAGGCCGGCGGGCGCCACCAACAGCGCGGTGAGCGCGCCATCGGCTGTGGCAGCATTCTCGGCAATCCAGATCAGACGGCCATCGCCCAGAACCGCCAGCGATTCGCCGCCGCCATTGAGCGGCCAGCCCATGGTATCGGTGCGATACAACGGTTCACCGGCTAGGGTGAGCGGCGGACCATGGCCGGCAAAGCCCAGGATGCGGTGCTGCTGTTCCAGGCTGATCAGCGTGCGGCCATCCGGCGTGAAGGCAATCGCTTCCGCATCGCGATCGCTTTTCACATCGCCGGGCATGCTGATGCTGCCCATTTCACCCGATGGTGCGCCGGGGCGGAACAGCAGCCAATCCCCCGCATCGGTCACCGCCAGGAACCGGCCATCCGGCAGCGCGGCGAGGCCCGAAAGGCCGCCGAACGATGTTTCCGGGCTGGTCAGCACGGCGGCGCTCGTCAGGCGGAACGGGCCGATCTTGCTGCCGGCGCCGGCCAGCGGTGCGGCGGTGATGGCGATGCCGTGCCGGGGCTGGTTGGCGGCGGTGGCCGGCGGGCGCAGCTCTGTCCACAAGATCCAGATCGCCGCCAGCAGCAGGGTTGCCAGCCCAGCATATTGGCCGGCTTGGGAAATCGCCACGCGCCTCATGGAAAAAGCATAGCAGGCGCGAAACGCCTTCGCTATCCACGGCGCCATGACCCCCCCTGAAATCCTGCACCGTGTGTTCGGCCACGCCGAATTCCGCGGTCCTCAGGAACAGATCATCAGCGACGTGATTGCTGGCCGCGACTGCCTGGCGATCATGCCGACCGGGGCGGGCAAATCGCTGTGCTATCAGGTGCCGGCGCTGGTGCGACCCGGCACGGCACTGGTGATCTCGCCGTTGATCGCGCTGATGGAAGATCAGGTGCAGGCGCTGCACACCCAGGGCGTGCGCGCCGGCACGTTGAACAGCCAATCGGCCGATGGCGGCCAGGTGTGGCGCGATTTTGTCGATGGCCAGCTTGATCTGCTCTATGTTTCGCCCGAACGCGCGCTTTCGGATGGTTTCGGCCAGATGGTGCAGCGCACGGAAATCGCCCTGATCGCCATCGACGAAGCGCACTGCGTTTCCCAATGGGGCCACGATTTCCGCCCCGAGTATCGCCGCCTGAAGCCGTTTTGCGATTCCCTGCCCGGCGTGCCGCGCATCGCACTCACCGCCACCGCCGATCGCGAGACCCGCGCCGATATCGCGCTGCAGCTGGGCATTGCCAGCGATCGCATCACGCTTTCCGGCTTTGATCGGCCCAATATCCGCTATGACGTGGTGGGGCGCGACACCCTGCATCGCCAGTTGCTGGCCTTCATGGCCGGGCAGGCCGGTCGCGCTGGCATCATCTATGCGCCCACGCGTGCGGCCACCGAAAAGATCTGCGACTGGCTGGTGGAAGCCGGCTACCGCGCCCGGCCCTATCATGCCGGGTTGGAAGCCGGCATCCGCAGCCGGCACCAGGCGGATTTCGTGAAAAGCGAAGACATGGTGATGTGTGCCACCATCGCCTTTGGCATGGGCATCAACAAACCCGATGTGCGGTTCGTGGTGCACGCCGGCCTGCCCAAATCGATCGAGTCCTATTACCAGGAAACCGGCCGCGCCGGGCGCGATGGCGATCCGGCGGTGGCTCACCTGATCTGGGGCGGCGAGGATGTCGCCAGGCTGCGCGGCTTCATCGCGGCCGGCGATGGCAGTGATGCCCACAAGGCCAACGAAGCCCGCCGCATGAACGCGCTGATCGCCTTTCTGGAAACCGCCGGCTGCCGGCGGCAGGAATTGCTGCGCTATTTCGGCGAAACCGCGCCAGCCACCTGTGGGAACTGCGACAATTGCCTGAACCCGCCCACGCTGCTGGATGCCACCGAAGCCGCGCGCAAGCTGCTTTCGGCGGTGTATCGCACCGGGCAGCGCTTTGGCACCGGGCACCTGATCGAGGTGCTGGGCGGCAAGGCGACAGAAAAAGTGCAGAAATTCGGCCACGACCGCTCCAGCGTGTTCGGCATCGGCAAGGATTGGCCGGCCGATCAGTGGAAAAGCCTGGCCCGCCAGCTTGAAGCCATCGACGCATTGGAGCGTGATCCCCAGCATGGTGGCCTGGTGCTGGGCCCCGCCGCGCGGCCGATCCTGAAGGGCGAAGTGGCAATTAACCTGAAACAGGTGGAGCCACGCCGGGCGGCCAAAGCCAGCAGCAGCGCGGCGGGCGCCGATGTGGCCCCGCAGGATCGCGGCCTGTTCGAGGAACTGCGCAGCTTGCGCCGGCAACTCGCCGCCGATGCCGGGGTGCCGCCCTATATCGTGTTTGCCGATGCAACCCTGCGCGCCATGGCCGCCCGCCGCCCGCAGACGATGGCCGATATGGCCCGCATCCCCGGCGTGGGCGCGGTGAAGCTGGAAAGCTGGGGGCCGGCCTTTCTGGCCGCGATTACCGCCTCAGCAGCCTGAACGCTCGATCGCGCTGCCAGCCAGCGCGCCGACCAGGCCGCCGATGATCACGCCCGGCGTGCGATCCCAGCGATTGCCCAGGCCATAGCCGATGCTGGCGCCGGCAATGCCGCCCACCAGCGCGCCACCACCCGTGCCGCGGCACCGGCCCCAACCGCGACCGCCACCCCAGCCGCCACCAAAGCCGCGATTCCAGCCGCCGCCAAAACCGCCGCCAATCACCACGCCTGGGCCCCAGCCGCCATTCCAGCCGCCGCCCCAACCACGGTTCCAGCCGCCGCGATTCCAACCTCGGTTCCAGCCGCCACCCCAGCCAATCGGCACGCCATAGGCCGGGCCGCCCCAACCGCCATAGGCAACCGGCACGGGCACCGGCACCACGGTGCGCGTGTGCACCACCTGCACCGGCGGTGGTTGCTGCCAACCCTGTTGCCAACCTTGGCTCTGCACGGCCGGCATCACCGGTGCCTGCTGCTGCCAGGATTGCGCCGTGGCCGGCGCCCAACCGGGCGGCAGCGCCACGGCGTCCGCGGCAGTCGGCATCAGGCGCGCGTCCATCGCCGGCGGCGGCAACGCTGCGGCGGCAACGGCGTCGCGCATTTCGGGCACATACGCGTCTGCCGGTCCGGCAGGCTGGGCGAAGGCCGGCGCGCTGGCCAGAAGGGCAAGAGCCGGCAAGATCATCTGCTTCATCATGAATTCACCTTTCACCTGCCAGCTTGAACATCGGCTGAACCTTAAGGTAACGCTTGCCGCAACCGGAAAGTGCACCCACGGTTAACCCACCAAGCATGCGCCCTGGTTCACAGGCTGTGCAAGAGGAGAATGATGATGCGCACCCCCCTGATGCTCGCGGTTTCGCTGGGCCTGATGCTGCCTTCGGTCACGCCGGCCTTTGCCCAGCAGGGCCAGCCGACGCTGTATGAATATAACGGCATGCAGTACAATACGCTGGCCCAGTGCCAGCGTGCCAAGAAACGCGCCAAGGCCCGCGGTGCCGTTGCCGGTGCGGTGATTGCCGGTGTCGGCACGGCCCTGCTGGGCGGCAATGTCGGTGAGACGGCGCTCGTCGCGGGTGCCGGCGCACTGGCCGGCCGCGAGATCGGCCGCGCCACCGTCAAGCAGTGCTGAACACCTACCAGCGGATCAGGCGGGGCACCACCAGGCGCCCCGCCACCGCGGCAATGCCCACCGCCAGCCCGTACCACAGCCCGGTATAGACCATCGAATCATAGGGGCAGTGCAGATTGTAGCTGAGCGCGCCCAGGCTGCCCGCGGCCATGCCCACCAGCAGGCCAGCGCGCTGCGGCGCCACCGGCGCCCCGCGCCGCAGGTGCAGCACCATCGGCACCGCACACAGGGCGGCGGTCGCCAAGCTCATCCGCAAACATTCCCAGCCGCTGGCAGAGCCTGCCATCGCCATGGCGTGTTCGGGCTGATCCAGCGCCATGATCGCGCCCGACAGCGGAAACAGCAGCGCCATCGCCGCCGCCACTTTCCAGCCGGCATTGCTGCGGCCCACGCCGGGATGCGCCTGGGCCAGCACGGCGGCCACGCTCACCAGCCCCAGCACCGCCAACGTGCCACAGCGCAGCAGGAACATTGGATGCGGCTGCCCGGCCATCAGATCGGGCCGCAGCCCCAGCCAGGCCAGCATCAGCACCGCCGCCACCAGCAGCAGCGTGACCAGCACCAGCATGGTGGGCCGGTCTTCCAGCGGCTGCACCGGCGCGACATCGGCTGCGAGCCGATCCATCAGCGCCTCCAGCTGCCGGTTGGGAGAAAACTCAGCCATCACCTATCCTCGTCCACCGCCGCGGCCATGCGTTTCAGGCCGCGGTGCACATTCACCTTGATCATCGATCCCGATTGGCCCAGCCGCGCCGCCGCCTCGATCACGCTCAAGCCCTCGATCTTCACGGCGCGGATGGCAGCCGCCTGTGGCCCCGGCAGCATCCCCAGCAGGCGATCACAGCCCAGCCGGCCGATCAGCGCCGCTTCACCCGATTCCACCGCAATATCATCGAACAATGCGTCGGCATCGCGCACCCGGGCGCGGCGCAGACGATCCACCCAGCGATAGCGCGCGACCGCCGCCAGCCACGGCAGGAACGGCCGCGCCGGATCCCAGCTCGCCCGGCGCTGGTGCACGGCCAGCAGCGTATCCTGCACCAGATCATCCAGATCAGCCGGCGCCACCTTGCGCCGGAACCAGCGCATCAGCAGCGGAGCTGCCATCCCCAGCAACTGGCGATAGGCAAGAGCATCGCCGGCCTGAGCCGCGCACATCAGCCGGGCCAATGTGGCCTCATCACTGGTCATGGCTGCAGACGCGCGTGGTCATGCCGGAACTTCGCAGCACCCGTGCAAAAGGTTGCAGGCTCAGCGGCCATCGCCGGCAATGCGGCCCAACGGATGACGCCCGAGCAGATTGGCCTGGAACCCTGACAGTTCATTCGCCACCAGCGCCCAGCGCACCGGCCGCAGCAACGGAATGAACGCCGGATCGGCCATCAGCGCCGCTTCCGCCGCTGCCGCTGCCGCCTGCCGCGCGGTGAGATCATTGCCGGCCGCCGCCGCGTCATCCAGCAGGCGATCAGCAGTCCCGCTGCACGGGCGCACCCGGCCACAGCGCCATTGATCCAGGTGCGCCACCACATCGGCCACACGCGCCGTCTGTTCAACCAGCGCCAGATCAGCCGCGCCGCTGCGCCGCGCTGCGGCAAAACCACCGGGGCGCGCACGCTGCACGGCCAGGCTGATGCCCAGCGGCTGCAGATTGGCCGCCAGCGTTTCGGCCAGCGCCTGAAATTCCGGCCCGGCTGGCACCAGCAAGGACAGGCGCAGCGGCTGTTCCGGCCCAACACCCATTTCGCGCAGCAGCGCAGCGGCCAGCGCGCGGCGCTCCTCGGCGGGGCGCGCCCGATCGTCGCTGGGCGGCGGCAGGCCATCCCACAACCGGTTCTGCGGCACCAGCTGGGCCAGCGCCAGCCGATTTGCCATCGGCGCGCCATCGGCGGCCAACAGCAGCGCGCGGCGCAGCCGCACATCGGTGAGCAGGCCACTTTTGGCATTGATGGCCAGCCCAATCACGCCCGGCACCGTCTCCAGCTTCAGCGCCCGCCCCTGCCCAGCCGCCCGCGCCGCGCCCAGCCCGGCCAGGCCTTCGCCCAGCACCAGCTGCACCTCGCCTTTGGCAAAGGCCGAAACCGCAGCGGCAGCGTCGACGGACGCGATACGGATACTGGCGGCGCGGGCATCGGGCAGCGGCCGTTCACTACGGCGCTGCAGGCGCCAGGCCCCGCCATCTTTTTCCAGCACATACGGCCCGGGAAACAGCCGACCACGCCGATCGCGCACCGCCAGCGCCGGTTCGGCCAGCCAATCCAGGAGCAGCGGCGTCGCCGGTAACGGTGCCAGTTCCACCACGCGGGCAATGGGCGCGCGGGCGGTGCCGCGCTTGCTCAGCCCGGCGGCTGCCAGCGCGGCACGGCCCTCATTGCCGCTGCGGCGCAAGCCCAGGGCCACATCCTGCGCCACCAGTTCCAGCCCCGGCTTTTCGCCCGCGCCCGGCCAGCGCAAGGGCGCCAGCCGCAGGATCAGATCATCGCCATCATCCAGAAAGCGCCAGCTGGTTGCCACGCCAGCCACCACTTCGCCGCCGCTGCCGCGCCGGATCAGCGTGGCCCGGCTGGCTTCCTGCGCCAGCTCTTCGGCCAATGTCCCTTCACCCACCACGGCCACGTCCAGATCACCACCGGGCCGGCCGCCGGAACAGGCATCCAACAGCAGGGCAAAGGCAGGCAGGATCAGGCGGCGCATTTGCGGCTACTCTAGCCGGGCTTTGCCATGGCACAACTAGGGTCAGGACCCATTAATTCCATACCCCGTCATTGAACGGGGAGGCAAAATGGCAAGGAGGGCGGCCGCAGGCGGGGCAGCGCCCCCCGGCAAGGCCGTCCGACGCCGCCATTTTGCCTACCCGTTCAACCCGTAGGGCGGCCCGCAGCGCCCCGGCACAGCGCTCGCTTCGCTTGGACGCACCCATCAGGGTGCGCTACTGCGCTCGCTCACTCGTGCCGGGGCGCTGCGGGCCGTGCCGGGGCATGGAATTAATGGGTCCTGACCCCATGCTTCCTTGCGAGCAAGGCCGGCGCGGGCGTAAAAGCGCCCCATGCATATCGCCCCCGACATCATCAGCCTGATCGGCAACACGCCGCTGCTCACCCTGAAGGGGCCCAGCCAGGAAACCGGCTGCACCATCCTGGGCAAGGCGGAATTCCTCAATCCTGGCGGCAGCGTGAAAGACCGCGCCGCGCTGGGCATCATCGAGGATGCGGAAAAACAGGGCCTGCTCAAACCCGGCGGCATCATCGTGGAAGGCACCGCCGGCAACACCGGCATCGGCCTGGCGGTGGTGGGCGCGGCGCGTGGCTATAAAACCATCATCGTCATGCCCGAAACCCAGAGCCGCGAAAAGATGGACACGCTGCGCGCGCTGGGTGCCGAACTGGTGCTGGTGCCGGCCGCCCCCTATGCCAACCCCGGCCATTATGTGCACACCAGCCGCCGCATCGCAGGGGAAACGCCGGGCGCGATCTGGGCCAACCAGTTCGACAATGTCGCCAACCGGCTGGCGCACATCCGCACCACCGCCCCGGAAATCTGGCGACAAACCGAAGGCCGCATCGATGGCTTCACCTGCGCGGTGGGCACTGGCGGCACGCTGGCCGGGGTGGCGCTGGGCCTGCGCGCCGAAAAGCCCGATGTCACCATCGCGCTCACCGATCCCGAAGGCGCTGCCCTGTTCAACTGGTTTGCCAATGGCGAACTGAAGGCCGAAGGGTCAAGCGTGTCGGAAGGCATCGGCCAATCGCGCATCACCGGCAATCTCGATGGATTGCACGTGGATGCCCAGTTCCGGGTGCCCGATGCGGAAGGGCTCGCCTGGGTGCGCCGGCTCAATGCCGAAGAAGGCATCTGCCTTGGCTTGTCTTCTGGTATCAACGTGGCGGGCGCGGTGCGGCTGGCGCGCCAGATGGGGCCGGGCCATGTGATCGTCACCATCTTGTGCGACAGCGGCCTGCGCTATCTTTCGACCATCTACAATCCGGATTGGCTGGCGGCGAAGGGGCTTGCCGCGGTCTGACTCAAGGGCGTAGAATCAGCGTGATGGATCTGCCCCCAATCTCGTCTGCATCCGATCTTCGCGCCCGCCGCAGCGGGGAGCGTCTGCGCTGGGGCCTGACGGGCCTGGCAGCCGTGTTCCTGATCGTTCTGGCCGCCGCCGCCGGCCTGGGCCCGACCAGCCGCGAGGAACAGCCCGGCGCCGGTGAGCCCCTGGCCGTGCTCGGCGTCGCCCCCGGCCCGGCCACACGGCCGGCTGAAGAGCAGTGAACAGCCCAGATTCGCCGCGCATTCGGGGCGAATCAGCAGGCCCGGTGGGGGCCAATCCCATGCGAATCCAGCGCGTGCTGCCCCACAGACTTATCCACAACCCAAATCAAGCCCTGAACCACCCTAGAACAAGGCGGGAACATCGCCCCAATTGGCCACATTCCTCCAAGGATATCCCCATTTAAGCGGGCATTTGCCCATCAGATTCCATTGGCTCCCATCAAATCCCATGATACATCCGTTTTCCACAGCGGGTGTATCCGCCGTGCCGCCGTTCATCGACCCAGCAGTATCGGGACGAAACTGGCTGCAACGGCACCCCGCGGCAGGGGTATGGGGTGTCGGCAAATTCCTATCTTGGTTATGGGCTGAACGCGGTTGACGCGAAGAACCGGCTGTCTGTGCCGGCGAGCTTCCGCGACGTCCTCACCGCGAAGTCCGGCGGCAAGCAGGTGCTGGTCGGGCCGGGTCATGCCGGCCGCCGCTGCCTGATGGCGTTCGACACGCTGTTTGCCGAACAACTGCACGCCACCCACGAAGCCCGCCACAGCGACACCGGCAGTCGCGAAGCCTTTGACGAGCGCGCCTATCTGTTCGGTTCGGCCCAGCCGCACAGCATCGATGATGCCGGCCGCATCGTGCTTTCCCCGGTGCTGCGCCGGGTCAGCGGCATCACCAGCCATGTCTGGTTTGTTGGCGGCTTCGATTATTTCGAGCTGTGGGATCCCTGGGCGTTCAAGGCGTTGCCCGGCCTGCCCGAACTGCAGCGCATCCAGATCGAGATGGAACTGGAAACGCGCGGCCTGCCCATCGACGGCCCGGTCGCATGAGTGCGGCACCGCACATCCCCGTGTTGCTGGCCGAAGTGCTGGCCGCGCTCGCGCTGAAGCCCGGCGATCTATATGTCGATGCAACGCTGGGTGCCGGCGGCTATCTGCGCGCGGCCCGGGCGCATGGTTTGGGCCACGCCTATGGCTTTGATCGCGACCCGCAGGCCCATGTGCTGAATGCCGATATCGCCGGCGCCGATGATGTTACCCTGATCCGCCGGCCGTTTTCGGAAATGGCGGAAGGGCTGGCCGACCATGGCGTGACGGCGGTTGATGCCATCGCCTTCGATATCGGCGTCTCCTCCATGCAGATCGACACGGCAGAGCGTGGCTTTTCCTTTCAGGCCGATGGCCCGCTCGACATGCGGATGAGCCAGGAGGGCATGAGCGCCGCCGATTTCATCAACAGCGCCAGCGAGGAAGAGATTGCCGACGTGCTCTTCCATCTGGGCGACGAGCGCGCCTCGCGCCGGATCGCGCGCGCCATCGTGGCCGATCGGCCGTTTGCCCGCACCAGCGAGCTGGCCGGGCTGATCCGCCGCGTTCTGGGGCGCGGCGAACCAGGCAAGGACCCGGCGACACGCAGTTTTCAGGCGCTGCGCATCCACGTGAACGATGAACTGGGCCAGCTGGATGCCGGGCTGGTCGCCGCCGAACGGCTGCTGAAGCCCGGCGGCCGGCTGGCGGTTGTCTCCTTCCATTCCGCCGAAGACCGGCGGGTGAAGAATTTCCTGCGCGACCGGTCAGGCCAAGCGCCGGCCGCCTCGCGCCACGCCCCACTGGCCGCGCCCACCCGCGCCGCCAGCTTTGAAAAGCCGATGAAGGCCGTGCGCCCCTCGGCCACCGAGATCGCCCGCAACCCGCGTGCCCGCAGCGCCACCTTGCGCAGTGCCGTGCGCACCGCCGCCCCGGCGTGGGGAGCCCTTGGGGGAACCGCAATCGAGGGAGGCCGCACATGAGGCAGTATGTTTCGGCTCTGTTGTGGATTGCCGGCACCACGATCGTCGTGGCCGGGGCCCAGGTGATCACCACCCGCGCCGCCGCTGAACGCCGGGCGGTGACCAAGCTCAACTTCGAACTGGTGGAAAACACGTCACGCGTGCGCGAACTGGAAGCCGAGCTGCGCACCCGCGCCGGCCTGCCGGAATTGCAGCGCTGGAATGATGCCGTGTTCCAGCTGGCGGCGCCGCAGGGCGGGCAGATTCTGCGCTCGCCGGTGCAGCTGGCCAGCTTTGCCGCCCGGCCCGATGCCGGGCCGACCGTGCAGTTCGCGGTGGCCGAGATTGGCCCGGCAGCGCCCGGCAGCCTTCCGCCAGCGGCCGGCAGCCCGCCGGCACAGCCTGGCCCCGCACCGGCACAGCCCGGCAGCGCCGCGCGCCTGGTCCGCACCAGTTTCGGCGACGCCCAAACCCCTGTTGTAGAACCGGAAATGCTGCCGGCTGAACCGCAGGACGGGGAGGCCTGATGGCCAGCATCCCCGGCAATGATCCGTTGATCGGTGCCGCCCCGGCAGTGGCTGGGGAACGGGTGACGGCGCGCGCCCAGGCCCGGCAACGGCTGGCCTTCCTGATCATGCTGTTCCCGGTTCTGGCGCTGCTCATCCTGGTGCGGCTGGTCGATCTTTCCGTGATCCAGGGCACCCCCGGAAGCGAAACCAAACTGATCAGCGCCGCCCCGCCGCGCGGTGATATTGTTGATCGCAACGGCGTTGAACTGGCCCGTACCTTTGAAGCCTATGCCATCACCGTCATCCCGCGCCGGCTCACCTCAGATCCGGAAGTGCTGGCCACCAAGCTGGCCGAGATCCTGCCGGAACGCACCCGCGACGAAATCCTGACCGACCTCACCTCATCCAAGGGCCTGCGCTATCTGGCCCGCCGCGTTCTGCCCGGGCAGGCCCGCCGAATCAATGACTTGGGCGAACCGGCGATCGAGCTGACCCGGGAAGCCGAACGCCTCTATCCCAACATCAACCTCGCCGCGCAGGCGCTGGGCTATACCGACGATGACGGCCATGGCCTGATTGGCGTGGAGAAGGCCTTTGACCAGCGTCTCGCCGATCCGGTGCAGCGCGCGGCGCCACTGGCGCTCTCCATCGACGTGCGCGTGCAGCAGGCGATGCAAAATGAACTGGCCGCGCTGGTGGCCGATCAGAACGCCAAGGGCGCCGCCGGCGTAGTGATGGACGTGAACACCGGCGAAGTGCTGGCCATGGTGTCCTTGCCGGATTTCAACCCCAACGTGCCGGGCCAGCGCGCCGATGGCACCAAATACACCACCCAGAACGACGACGGCAGCCGTTTCAACCGGGTGACGCTGGGCGGTTATGAATTGGGCTCCACCTTCAAGGCCTTCACCATCGCCACCGCGCTGGAAACCGGCACGCTCACCAACCTGCAGAAGCTGTATGACGCCACCGCGCCGCTCTATGTTGCCGGTTTCCGCATCCGCGACGATCACGCCAAGAACCGCTGGCTCACCGTGCCGGAAATCTTTATTTATTCCAGCAACATCGGCACCGCGCGCATGGCCGTGGAGCTGGGCCGCGATCGCCAGCGCGCATATCTCGACAAGCTGGGCTTCCTGAAGCCCGTCGAGGTCGAGCTAAAGGAAAAGGCCCGCCCGCAATTCCCGCCGCTGTCGAACTGGGGCCAGAGCGCCACCATGACGATCAGCTATGGCCACGGCCTCACTGTCTCGCCGCTGCACCTGGCCAATGGCTATGCAACGCTGGTCAACGGCGGCATCTACCGTGCGCCCACATTGTTGAAGCGCGATGCGGCCGCGGTGCAGCCAGGCCGCCGGGTGTTTTCGGAACGCACAAGCATGGAATTGCGCCGGCTGCTGCGCCTGGTTGTCACCAAGGGCACCGGTCGCAAGGCCGACGTGCCTGGCTACCGCGTGGGCGGCAAGACCGGCACGGCCGAGAAGATCGAGAATGGTCGTTATGTGCGCGGGCAGAATGTGGTGAACTTCGCCGCTGTCTTTCCGGTCGATGCGCCGCGCTATGTCGTGGTCGCCATGATCGACGATCCGCGCGGCAGCAAATCCACCTATGGCTTCCGCACCGCCGGCATGGTGGTGGCGCCGACCATCAACAACATCATCCGCCGCATCGCACCGCCTTTGGGTGTCGTGCCCGAACCCAATCGCGATCTGGATCTGACCGGCCTGCTGCCCGCCGCCGTCGAAGCCAAGGAATAGCGATGCGGCTCGGCGCGCTCCTCCCCAATGCAGGCAAAGCCGGTGATGAAATCGTCACCGGCTTTGCGCTTGATCACCGCAAGGTCGCGCCCGGCACCATCTTTGGCGCCTTCAAGGGCGCCCGCGTGAACGGCGAGGACTATATCGAAGCCGCCATCGCCGCCGGCGCCATCGCCATCGTGGCACGACCCGAAGCCAGCGTAAAGGGCGTGTTGCACGTGGCCGATGCCAATCCGCGCCGGGCTTTTGCAGCACTGGCCGCCCGCTATTTCGCGCCCTTCCCGGCCACCACGGTTGCCATCACCGGCACCAACGGCAAGACCAGCACGGCCGAACTCGCCCGCCAGCTGTGGCAGGCGGCAGGGCACCGCGCTGCCAGCATCGGAACGCTGGGCGTGACCACCGGTTATGACAGCGTTTCCCCGCGCGATGGCACCGGCGGCCTGACGACGCCCGATGTCGTGACGTTTCTGGCCACCATGGCCGGCTTGGCGCGTGAAGGCATCAGCCACACCGCGTTCGAAGCCTCCAGCCACGGGCTTGATCAGTATCGCACCGAGGGTCTGCCGGTCACGGCCGCAGCCTTCACCAATCTTTCCCGCGACCATCTTGACTACCACGGCACCATGGAGGCCTATTTCGCCGCCAAGACGCGCCTGATGTCGGACGTGGTAGACGCTGGCGGCCATGCAGTGATCTGGGCCGACGATGGCGACTGGTCGGCCCGCATGATCGCCGCCGCCCGCCAGCGCGGCCTCACACTGCTCACCGTGGGTGAAACCGGCGAAACGCTGAAGCTGATCAAGCGCACTCCCACGGCGCTGGGCCAGGATCTGGTCATCGAAGCCGGCGGCCAGACCTATAAAATCGCACTGCCGCTGATCGGCGCCTACCAGGCCGCCAACGCGCTGGTTTCCGCCGGGCTGGTGATCGCCAGTGGCGGCGACATCAAGCAGACGCTGGGCAATCTCGCCCGTGTGTCGGGCGTGCGCGGTAGGTTGGAGCGCGCGGTCATCACGCGTTCAGGTGCTGCCGTTTATGTGGATTATGCCCACACGCCCGATGCCATCATCGCAGCCTGTGCGGCGCTGCGCCCGCATGTGACGGGCCGGCTGATCATCGTTTTTGGGGCCGGCGGCGACCGTGACGCCGGCAAGCGTCCCCTCATGGGGGAGGCTGCGGCCGCCCATGCCGATGTCGTCGTTGTAACCGACGATAATCCCCGCAGTGAAAACCCGGCGGCCATCCGCGCCTCCATCCTCTCTGCCACGCCCGGCGGACAGGAAATAGCGGATCGCCGCCGGGCAATTGCCGCGGCCATTACCATGGCCCTTGCTGGTGACATCGTGCTGATCGCCGGCAAGGGCCATGAGCAAGGCCAGACCGTCGGGGATCGTGTGTTGCCGTTCGACGACGTGACCGTGGCGCGGGAGTGCGCTGCGTGAGACTGTGGACCAGCGCCGCCATTGCCGAAGCCTGCCACGGCGCGGCAGCGGGCGATTTCACAGCCGATGGCGTGACCTTCGACAGCCGCGAGGTCGTAGCGGGAGACCTGTTTATTGCCCTGAAGGGCGAAGCCACCGATGGCCATCGTTTCATTGGCAAGGCGCTGGAGCGCGGCGCCGCCGGCCTGCTGGTGAGCGAGGCGGTTGACGCAGCGCATGTGCGGGTGACCGACACCATGGCAGCCCTGAATACCCTGGGTGCCGCCTCGCGCGAGCGCAGCAGCGCTACCCGCATCGGCGTGACCGGCAGTGTCGGCAAGACCGGGGTGAAGGAAGCACTGAAGGCGGCTCTGTCACGCTTTGCGCCGGATGCCGTGCACGCCAGCGTGAAAAGCTACAACAACCACACCGGTGTACCCCTGTCGCTGGCGCGGATGCCGGCGTCCTCGCGCTTTGGCGTGTTCGAAATGGGCATGAACCACAGCGGCGAACTGGCCGAACTGACCCAGTTGGTGCGCCCGCACATCGCCATCGTCACCTGGGTGGCATCGGCGCACCGCGAATTCTTCGCCACCGAAACCGATATCGCGATGGCGAAAGCCGAGATTTTTGCGGGGCTTCCAAAGGGCGGCACCGCCATCATCCCGCACGACAATCCTCATGCCGATCTGTTGGCCCGCGCCGCCGCCGATGCTGGCGCCAAGGTGGTGCGCTTCGGACTGAACGACGGCGCTGATGTGCACGCCGAGAAAGTGGCGCTGCACCCCGATTGCAGTTGCGTGACCGCCCGTATCGGCAAGGAAACCCTCACCTTCAAGATTGGTATGGCCGGCCAGCATTGGGTCAACAACGCGCTGGCCGTACTGGCCGGCGTGCAGGCCGCTGGCGCCGATCTGGCGTTGGCCGGCCTGGCGCTGGCCGAACTGAATGATCTGCCCGGTCGCGGCCGCCGCCTGCGGGTGGCCGCCGGTGCCGGTCAGGCCATCGTGATCGACGAAGCCTATAATGCAAATCCGGCCAGCATGGCGGCCAGCTTCGCTGTGCTGAAGGCGGTGACGCCCGCGCGCCACGGCCGCCGCTTGGCGCTGCTGGGCAGCATGAAGGAACTGGGCGCGCTGTCGGATGAATTCCACGCCGGGCTGGCGCCGCACATTTGCGAAGCCGGCGTTGCCGCCGCCGTGCTGGTCGGCGCTGAAATGAAGCCGCTGGCCGCAGCATTAGGCCGCAGCATCGATGTGCGGCATGTCGCCGACGCAGATGCGGCGCGCGCCGAGATTGCCCGCCTGATCGCCGCCGATGACGTGCTGCTGGTCAAGGGGTCCAATTCGATCGGGCTGGCCCGCGTCATCGAGGCGCTGGCCAGCGGAGACATGATGCCATGATCAAGTTGCTTGCCGATCTCGCCGGCTATGAAGGCCTGTTCAACATCTTCCGTTACATCACCTTCCGGGCGATCGCGGCGTTGATGACCAGCCTGGCCATCGCCTTGGTGCTCGGCCCCCGCTTCATCGACATGCTGCGCGCCAAGCAGGGCAAGGGCCAGCCGATCCGCGAAGACGGCCCGGAATGGCATCTGCTCACCAAACGCGGCACGCCGACGATGGGCGGCCTGCTGATCCTGATCGGGATGACCATTTCCACGCTAATGTGGATGGATTTCGGCAATGGCTTTGTTTGGGCCAGCCTGCTGGTGACGCTGGGTTTCGGTGCCATCGGTTTCATGGACGATTATGACAAGGTGACGAAGCAGAGCCACAAGGGCGTTTCCGGCCGGACCCGCCTGGCCATGGAATTCCTGATTGCCGGCCTCGCCTGTTCGTGGATCGCCAGCCGCACCGGCTTCACCCTGTATCTGCCGTTCCTGAAGGATGCCGGGCTTTATCTGGGCCTGTTCTACATCGCCTTTGCCGCCTTCATCGTGACCGGTTTCGGCAACGCCGTGAACCTCACCGATGGTCTTGATGGCCTCGCCACCATGCCGGTCATCATTGCCGCCGCAGCCTTTGCGGTGATTGCCTATCTGGTCGGCAACATCAGCTTTTCAGATTATCTCGGCATCCATCATGTGCCGGGATCGGGCGAACTGGCGGTGTTCTGCGCGGCGTTGATCGGGGCGTGTCTGGGATTCCTGTGGTTCAACGCGCCGCCGGCGATGGTGTTCATGGGCGACACCGGCAGCCTGGCCTTGGGCGGCGCGCTCGGCACCATAGCGGTGATCACCAATCACGAACTGGTGCTGCTGGTGATCGGCGGGCTGTTCGTGCTCGAAACGCTTTCAGTCATCATTCAGGTGGCGAGCTTCAAGACGACAGGCAAGCGCGTGTTCCGCATGGCGCCGCTGCACCATCATTATGAAAAGAAAGGCTGGAAAGAATCGACCGTGGTGATCCGCTTCTGGATCATTGCCATCCTGCTCGCCTTGGCGGGCCTGGCGACACTGAAACTTCGGTGATGGCCATGCTCGTCAGCAGCGTCCTCCGCCTTGAACCTGCATACCCCGCACCGCGTGTGCTGCTGCGTAACCGTGGCGCACGGGGGGGGAGGACGCTGCGCCGGTGATTACCTCGCCCGCCTTTGCCGGCAAACGCTGGGGCGTGCTGGGCCTGGCCCGTACGGGGCGCGCCGTGGCCGCTGCGCTGGCCGCGTCTGGCGGCGAGGTGTGGGCGTGGGATGATGGCGAAGCAGCGCGCGTAGCGTTTGAAGGCAAGCTGGTCGATGTGAACAGCGCTGATCTAAGCGGGCTGGCCGGCGTGGTGGTGTCGCCCGGTGTGCCGGATTCGGCGTCGATCTTCGCCGCGGCCGCCCGCCATGGCGTGCCCGTAATCGGCGATACCGAGCTGTTCGCCCTCAGCCAGCCGGCGGCGCGCGTGGTAGGCATCACCGGCACCAACGGCAAATCCACCACCACGGCGCTGATCCACCATCTGTGCGTGACAGCCGGCATCCCTGCGGCGATGGGCGGCAATATCGGCCTGCCGATCATGGCGCAGAATCCGCTGCCGGCCGGCGGCGTCTGGGTGCTGGAATTGTCGAGCTATCAGCTCGAGATCACCCACAGCCTGGCCTCAGATATCGCCATCCTCACCAATATCACGCCCGATCATCTCGAACGCCACGGCACGATGGCCGGCTATGCCGGTGCCAAGGCGCGGCTGTTTTCCATGCAGAAGCCCGGCAGCACGGCCATCGTTGGCAAGGCAGCGCAGGCCGCTTGGTGGGTGGCTTCAGGGCCGGTGCTGTTCATCGAGGATGTGGCGCTGCCCTCTTCGCAAAGCGACTGGCCGGCGCTGAAGGGCCCGCACAATCTGGAAAATGCCCGCGCCGCCATTGCCGCCGCCCGCGCGCTCGGCATTGCGGACGACGTCATCGCGCGCGGTCTCGCATCCTATCAGGCGCTCGCCCACCGCATGGAGCCGGTTGGTGAAAAGCGCGGCCTGTTGTGGGTGAACGACAGCAAGGCCACCAACGCCGACAGCACCGCCCCGGCGTTGACCGCCTATCCGCGCATCCACTGGATCGCCGGCGGCCGGCCCAAGCTGGATAGCGCTGGCAAGGCCGATCTGTCGGCGATCCTGCGGCATCTGGGCCACGTGGCTGGCGCTTATCTGATCGGCGAAGCGGCACCAATGTTTGCCGAACAATTGCAGGGCCTGGTGCCGGTCACCCATTCGGACACGCTGGCGCAGGCCATGGCCGATGTGCTGGTGGCAGCGAAACCGGGCGACGTCGTGCTGTTCAGCCCGGCAGCGGCCAGTTTCGATCAATACAGGGATTTCGAGGACCGCGGCGCTGCCTTCCGGGCAGCAGTCGCGGCGCTTTGAGGGGGAACAGCATGGCCAGCCGCAGCACCAATCGCACGCTCGCCGCCGCGCTCACGCGCGGGGACCGCTCCACCATTGGCCGCTGGTTCTGGACGATCGACAAGACGCTGCTGATCATCATCTTCGCGCTGGTCGCCGCCGGCATTGTCGCCGTGGCCGCTGCCTCCCCGGCCGCTGCCCGCAGGCTTTCGGGCACCGCGCTGCGCTTTGACGATCTCTATTTCCTCTATCGCCAGTTGGGTTGGGTGGCGCTGGGCCTGCCGCTGATGCTGGCCACCTCGATGCTGGACATGCGCCTGCTGAAGCGACTGGCGGTCATTGGCACACTGGGGTGCCTGGTCGCGCTGCTGCTGGTGCCGTTCATCGGCGGCGGCGCCAACGGCGCGGCGCGCTGGATCCAATTGCCAGGGTTCCAGTTCCAGCCGTCAGAGTTCTTCAAACCCTGCTTCATCGTCACCACAGCCTGGCTGCTCAGCCTTAAGGTGGAAGACCGCAGCCTGCCCACTATGCAGATCAGTCTGGGGCTGCTCGGCATGGCGCTGATCTGCCTGATCGCCCAGCCGGATGTCGGCCAATCGGCGCTGATTTCGGCGGTGTGGCTCACCCAGGCGATGCTGGCCGGCCTGTCGCTCACCATCGTCGGCGCGCTGGCTGGGCTGGGCATCGTCGGGCTGGTCGCGGCCTATTTTACCCTCGATCACTTCGCCGCCCGCATCGACAAGTGGATCCTGGGCACCGGCGACACCTTCCAGATCGACAAGGCACTGGACTGCTTCCGTGCTGGCGGCTGGCTGGGCACCGGGCCAGGCGAAGGCCGCATGAAGTTCCGCCTACCTGAAGCCCAGACCGACTATATCTTCTCGGTCATCGGTGAGGAGTTCGGCCTGATCGCCTGCTTCATGCTGGCCGGCCTGTTCATGGGCTTGGTGGTGCGCGCCCTGCTGGTGGCGATGGACGAGGAAGATCCGTTCGTGTTCCTCGCTACCGCCGGCCTGGCCGCGCAATTCGGCTTCCAGGCGGCGATCAACATGATGGTCAATCTGGCACTGCTGCCGTCCAAGGGCATGACCCTGCCGTTCATCAGCCACGGCGGCTCCTCTTATCTCGCCATCTGCGTCGGCGCCGGGCTGCTGCTGGCGCTGACCCGCTGCAACCCGTTCCTGAAGGGCCAGCCCTGGGCGCGGCCGCCCGGCAGCCTGCGCGCGGCATGACGGACAATCCCCGCCAGATGACTCCCGGCCCCGGCGGCACTTATGTGCTTTGCGCTGGCGGCACCGGCGGCCACATGGTGCCGGCGCATTGCCTGGCGCTGGAGCTGATGGCGCGGGGCCACAAGGTTCATCTGGTGACGGATGAACGCGGCTTGCGCTTCCCTGGCCTGTTTCCGGGCGTGCCGGTGACCAAGGTGGAGGCGGCTTCCACCGGTCGCAGCGGCTGGCGGTCACTGCCGCAGGTGGCGCTCTCGATCTGGAAAGGCCGCAGCGCCGCACGCAAGCTTTTCAAGGAGATGCGCCCCCGCGCCGTCATCGGCTTTGGTGGCTATCCCGCCCTGCCGGGCCTGCTCGCCGGCCTGTCGCTCTACCTGCCCTGCCTGATCCACGAACAGAACGCCGTGCTCGGCCGCACCAACCGTTACCTCGCGCCGCGGGTGCGCGCCATCGCCACCAGCTTCCCGCGGGTGCGCCGGATGGAAGGCAGCTGGCAGCGCCGCGCGCATTTCGTCGGCAACCCGGTGCGCCCCGAAGTGCTGGCGGCCCGCGACATTCCCTTCGACGAAAATGCTGCCCGTTTGAAGCTTCTGGTGACCGGCGGCAGCCAGGGAGCGGCGGTTCTGAACCGGGTTGTGCCGGCTGCCGTCCGCCTGCTGCCGGCCGCTGTCCGCGCCAATCTGGACATCACCCACCAGGGCCGCGACGAGGATCGCGAGGAGATGCTGGCCGCTTACCACGATGCCGGGATCGAGCCGACCATCGCCGCATACTTCCCCGACCTCCCCGCTGAAATGGCGTCCAGCCATATCGTCATCGCCCGGTCAGGCGCGTCGACGGTGGCGGAACTCGCGGTGATGGGCCGGCCGTCCATTCTGGTGCCACTGCCGATCGCAACCGATGATCATCAGGCCGACAATGCCGCAGCCCTGGTGGCATCCGGCGGGGCGCAGATGATCCGTCAACAGGATTTTACGCCAGAGCAACTGGCAGAGGCCTTGACGGGGTGGCTGACAGACCGGAAGGGCTTGGCCGAAGCCGCCGCCGCAGCGCGCGCCGCCGGTCATCCGGAGGCCGCGATACGCTTGGCCAATCTTGTCATTGCCACCGGATTGATCGCATGAACCCCGCTCCCGAAAATCTCCGTCTGCGCCCTGGTTTCCGCACCGATATCGGCGTCATCCACTTCGTCGGCATCGGCGGCATCGGCATGTCCGGCATTGCCGAGGTGATGGCCAATCTGGGCTTTGACGTGCAGGGCAGCGATTCTGCTGAAGGTTATGTGGTCGAAGGCCTGCGCAAGAAGGGCATCAAAGTCTTCATTGGCCAGAAGGCTGACAATGTCGCCAACGCCGCCGTGCTGGTCACCTCTACCGCCATCAAGGCCGACAATCCCGAAGTGGTCGCCGCTCGGGCCAAGCGCATCCCGGTGGTGCGCCGGGCCGAGATGCTGGCCGAACTGATGCGGCTGAAAAGCTGCGTTGCCGTCGCCGGCACCCACGGCAAGACCACCACCACCTCGATGGTCGCCACATTGTTGGATGCCGGCGGGCTTGATCCCACGGTGATCAACGGCGGCATCATCAATTCGATCGGTTCCAACGCCCGCCTTGGCGCGTCGGACTGGATGGTGGTGGAAGCCGATGAAAGCGATGGCAGCTTCCTGCGGCTGACCGGCACGTTCGGCATCGTCACCAACATTGATCCCGAACATCTGGATCACTGGGGCAATTTCGAAGCGGTGAAGCAGGGCTTCGAGCGCTTCGTCCACGCCGTGCCTTTCTATGGCGCCGCGATCCTCTGCATCGATCACCCGGAGGTGCAGGCGCTGATCCCGCGCGTGTCGGATCGGCGGATCATCACCTATGGCTTTGCCGCCACTGCCGATGTCCGCGGGCTGGACGTGACGCCGGTGCCGGGCGGTAACCGCTTCTCGGTTCTGGTGCGCACCCGTGATGGCCAGCGCCGCATTGATGATCTGGTGCTGCCGATGCCGGGCCGCCACAATGTGCAGAACGCGCTTGCCGCCATTGCCGTGGCGCTGGAACTGGGCGTGGATGATGCGGGCCTGCGTGCCGGCCTGGCCCGCTTTGGCGGCGTGAAGCGCCGCTTCACCAAGGTCGGCGAAGTGGCCGGCACCACCATCATCGATGATTATGGCCACCATCCGGTGGAAATCCGCGCCGTGCTCGCCGCCGCCCGCGAAGGCGCAACCGGGCGCGTGATTGCGGTCGTGCAGCCACACCGCTTCACGCGATTGCGCGATCTGATGGCGGACTTCTGCGCCGCCTTCAACGATGCCGACATGGTCTATGTCGCACCCGTCTATGCTGCCGGAGAAGCACCCATCGAAGGGGTGGACGCCGCTGCGCTCGCCGCCGGGCTGGTCGCGGCCGGACACCCGAGCGCCGACACGGTGACAGGCGCCGACAATCTGGCGGTGAAACTGGCCAGCGTGGTGCAGCCGGGTGACCAGGTCATATGCCTGGGCGCAGGCGACATCACCAAGTGGGCGGCCGGCCTCGCCGAAGCGATTGGCAAAGTGAAGGCGGGATGACCGCCCTCGCCGCCCCTCCGGCCGCGCGCGGCAAGCTGACGGCGTCTGCGCCGCTGGCCCCGCTCGTCTGGTTCAAGGCCGGCGGCGTGGCGGACTGGTTGTTCGAGCCGTCCGATGTCGATGATCTGCGCAGCTTCCTGAAGGCGCTGCCTGCCGATGTGCCGGTGATGGCGCTGGGGCTGGGCAGCAATCTGATCGTGCGTGATGGCGGCGTGCCGGGCGTGGTGGTGCGGTTGGGCAAGGCGTTCGGCAAGGTCAGCGCAGAAGGCGACACACTCACCTGTGGCGGCGGTGCATCGGGCATCGCGGTGAGCAGCGCCGCGCGTGATGCCGGTGTGGCGGGGCTGGAATTTTTGCGCGGCATCCCCGGCACGGTGGGCGGCTTCGTGCGAATGAACGGCGGTGCCTATGGCCGCGAAGTCGCCGATGTGATGATGGACGTCATGGTGGTTGCCCGCGACGGCGGCATTGAAACCCGCGCCCTGTCCGCGCTGGATTACAGCTATCGCCACAGCAACCTGCAAGACGGCGAGATCGTGGTGGCCGCCCGCCTCAAGGGCCAGCCCGGCGAGAAGGCCGCTATCCAGGCCGAGATGGACCGCATCGCCGCCGCCCGCGAAGCCAGCCAGCCGCTGCGCACCCGCACCGGCGGTTCCACCTTCAAGAATCCGGCGCCGCACAAGGCCTGGGAACTGGTGCACAATGCCGGCTGCCGAGGGCTGCGCGTGGGCGGCGCCGAAGTGAGCGAGAAGCATTCGAACTTCCTGATCAACAGCCACCGCGCCACCGCTGCCGATATCGAGGCGCTGGGCGAACTGGTGCGCGCCCATGTGCTGCGCACGCAGGGCGTGTCGTTGGAGTGGGAAATCCAGCGCGTGGGGCGGGTGCAATGAAGGTGGCAGTGCTCATGGGCGGCTGGTCGGCGGAGCGCGAGGTGTCCCTCACCTCCGGCCGCGGCATCGCGCAGGCCTGCCGCAGCCTGGGCCACGACGTGACCGAAATCGACATGGGCCGCGATGTGGCGCAGCGCCTGATCGAGGCCGCGCCTGACGTGGTATTCAATGCCTTGCACGGCACGCCGGGCGAAGATGGAACGGTGCAAGGCCTGATGGACCTGCTGGGCCTTTGCTACACGCACAGCGGGCTAACCACTTCGGCCATCGCCATCGACAAGGAACTCACCAAGAAAGTGCTGGTGCCGGCGGGCGTGCCGATGCCGCAGGGCAAGGTCGTCACCAGCGAAAGCCTGTTCGACGGCGATCCGCTGGCCCGGCCTTATGTGCTGAAGCCGGTCAACGAAGGCTCGTCCGTCGGCGTCGCCATCGTCACGGATAGCAGCAATTACGGCAATCCCATCCGCCGCGACGTGCCAGGGCCTTGGGCTGCATTCGAAACACTGCTGGCCGAGCCGTTTGTGGCCGGCAAGGAATTGACCGTGGCAGTGATCGGCGACGAAGCCTTGACCGTTACCGAATTGCAGACCTCCGGCGGGTTTTATGATTATGAGGCCAAATATACCGATGGCATGACCCTGCACATCTGCCCCGCCGAACTGCCGGCCGATGTGGAAGCCGCCTGCCTGGCCCATGCGCTGACCGCCCACCGCGCGCTTGGCTGCCGGGGCACCAGCCGTTCCGATTTCCGTTGGGACCCAGCACAGGGTCTTAAGGGCCTGTTCCTGCTGGAAACCAACACCCAGCCGGGCATGACGCCCTTGAGCTTGGTGCCGGAGCAGGCAAAGTATCGCGGCATCAGTTACGAACAACTGGTGCAGCGCCTGATCGATATGGCGCTTCACGATCATCGGAAGGGGTCCAAGGCATGACCGCCGCCGTTCTGAAGCGCGGCGCCAAACCGCCGAAAGCCGCGCAGAATCGGCCGACGCGCGTGTCTGGCGCACAGAAAATCACCCGCCAGCAGTTGGGTATCGGTGGCGCGGTGTTACTGGCGATTGCGATCGCGGTGATGGTCGCCGTGGGCGTGCCGCAGCGCATCTGGAACGGCTTTGTGGAATGGACCGCCGCGCAAGGGTGGGAAGTGCGCCATGTTGAATTGACCGGCGCCCGTGAGCAGGAGCGGCTGGCGATCTATGCCGCCGTCTTGAATGGCCCGAGCAACGCCATGCTCGCCACCGATCTGGACGATGTGCGCGACCGGCTGCGCGCGCTGCCGTGGCTGGCCGATGCCAGCGTGCAGCGCCGCCTGCCCGATACGCTGGTGATCGAGGTGAAGGAACGCAAACCCGTCGCGCTTTGGCAGTATCACCAGCGCCTGGCCGCCATCGATATCACCGGCAAGGTGCTGACCCGCGAGCGCCTGGAACGCTGGAACGATCTGCCGATCCTGGTTGGTGCCGGCGCCAATGCCCGCGTGCGCGACGCGCTGGAACTGATCGCCGCAACGCCGCTGGGCCGTGACGTGAATGCCGCCGTGTTCGTGGGTGGCCGCCGCTGGGATTTGCGGTTCAAGAGTGGCGAGACGCTGGCGCTGCCGGATCAGCCCGGCCAGGCCCGCGCCGCGCTGGCCACATTTGCCAAGTTGGATGGGCAGGGGCCGGAGCGGTTGCTGGGCGGGCGTTTCACCCGGTTCGATCTGCGGTTGCCGGGCCGCATGATCGTTGCGGGACCTGCGGTGGCCGAAACATTGGCCGAAGCGGAAAAGGCGCGCCGCGCCGCCGCGCAGGCCCAAAAGATCTGAGGAACATATGGCCCCCCGTATTCCCCTTCCTCCCCTTGGCCGGAGCCAGTCCGAACGGCCGGTCGCCGTGCTTGATGTCGGCACCTCGAAAGTATCGGCCTTGATTGCGCTGGTGGGTGGCGACGGACCGCCGCGGATCATCGGCAGCGGGCAAAAGCCCTGCATGGGCCTGAAGCGCGGCACCGTGACAGATTTCGACAAGGCCGAAATGGCGATCCGTGGCGCCATTGACCAGGCCGAACGCGCGGCCGGCATGCAGATGGACAGTGTTGTGGCCAGCTTTGCCGCCGGCAACATGGCCAGTAGCATGGCCAGTGCCGAGATCGACATCGCTGGCGCCAGCATCACCCCCACCGACATGGTGACGCTGCGCCAGGCCGGCCGTGCCGCCATCGATCCGCGCGGGCGCAGCGTGGTGCATGCCTTGCCGGCGCTGTACACGCTGGATGGCCTGCCCGGCGTTGAAAGCCCGCTGGGCCTGCATGCCGATCGGCTGGGCATGGATATCCATGTCGTCACTGCCGACACACCGGCGATTCTGAACTTCACCCGCGCCGTGGCGCAATCGCACCTGGGCATTTCCACGCTGGTTGCCAGCCCGCTGGCCGCCAGCCTCGCCGTGCTGGACGAGGAAGAGCGCGATATTGGCGTGGCGCTGATCGACATCGGCGCCGGCATGACCAGCATTGCCGTGCACAAGTTCGGCATCGCCGTGGGCGTCGCCACCGTGCCCATGGGCAGCGCCGACATCACCGACGACATTGCGGCGGCCTTCGACACCAAGCGCAGCATTGCTGAACGGTTGAAGACATTTGATGGCGCGGCTGTGGCCACCATCCGTGATCAGTCCGACCCGGTGCTGATCCCGCCGTCGGTTGAGGATGGCAGCGTGGAAGCCCGCAAGGTGCCGCGCGCACAATTGGTGGGCGTTATCCGCACCCGGCTCGACATGTTGTTCGGCGAGATTGGCAAGGCGCTGTCATCGCTGGGTTTTGTCGGCCCGCAGGCACGACGGATCGTGCTGACCGGCGGTGGCTCCGATCTGCGCTCAATCGCCGATTATGCCGGCTCCTATCTGGGCTGCAACGTGCGCATCGGCCGCCCGCGCGGGCTGAACGGACTGCCGGTGGCACAGGAAGGCCCGGCCTTTGCGACACTGGCCGGCCTGGTGCTGTTTGCGCAAGGCGACCCCGGCGACGTGTGGCATGCGCAAGTGTCGGGCGAAGCCCCCTCGCTTCGGCGCGGATTCGGGGGAGTCATCGAAAAACTGTGGGGAAGTCTGTGAAGTCACTTCCCAGCGATTCGCGCATCATCTAGTATGCTTTTGACCTCGGGAGACACGACATGCTGGAATTCGCCAAGCCAGAACTGACCGAACTGAAGCCGCGTATCGCTGTCATTGGTGTCGGCGGTGCCGGCTGCAATGCGGTGGCCAACATGATCGCCGCCGATCTGATGGGCGTGGAGTTCGTTGTCGCCAACACCGATGCCCAGCAACTGGCCATGAGTCCGGCTGGCACCCGCATCCAGCTTGGCATGAAGATCACACAGGGCCTGGGCGCCGGCGCCCGCCCGGAAATCGGCCGTGCTGCCGCCGAGGAAACGCTTGAGCAGCTCGAAACCGCGCTGGATGGCGCGCACATGTGCTTCATCGCCGCTGGCATGGGCGGCGGCACCGGCACCGGCGCTGCCCCGGTCGTGGCCCGCGCCGCGCGCGAAAAGGGCATCCTCACCGTGGGTGTCGTCACCAAGCCGTTCAGCTTTGAAGGCGCCAAGCGCATGCGCGCCGCGGAAGAAGGCATTGCCGAACTGCAGAAGCATGTCGACACGCTGATCATCATCCCGAACCAGAATCTGTTCCTGATCGCCAACGCCAATACCACCTTCAAGGACGCCTTTGCGATGGCGGACCAGGTGCTGCACCAGGGCGTGCGCGGCATCACCGATCTGATGATCATGCCGGGCCTGATCAACCTCGATTTCGCCGACATCCGCACCGTGATGAGCGAGATGGGCAAGGCCATGATGGGCACCGGCGAAGCCAGCGGCGAAGGCCGCGCGATCGAAGCGGCGCAGAAGGCCATCGCCAACCCGCTGCTCGACGAAGTATCGATGCGCGGCGCCAAGGGCGTGATCATCAACATCACCGGCGGCGACGATCTGAAGCTGATGGAAGTGGACGAAGCCGCTTCCTACATCCGCGACATGGTCGATACCGAAGCCAACATCATCGTGGGCAGCGCCTTCAACAAAGATCTGGATGGCCTGATGCGGGTGAGCGTGGTCGCCACCGGCATAGATGCTGCCAGCCGCCCGATGCCGATACCGGCGCCGCAGAAGAAGGCGGCCGCACCGGCCTTCCTTTCGCAGCCCAGCATCTTCACCATGCCGCCGCCGATCAGCCAGCCGGAACCGGAACTGGAGCCGATGGCTGAAGTGCAGCCGGAGCCGGAACCGGTGAACGAAGCGCCCGTGGCCCCGACGCTTGACTTGCCCGTGGGCGAGGAAGCCGTGGCGCGCGTGCTCGATGGCATCGGTGGCAAGCAGCCCGAACCCGCCGAAGCGGTGGAAGACGACGCCATGGATCTGGCCGAGATGGGCGAACGGATTGAAACCAGCTTCACCTTCACGCCGGTCGCGCCGGCGGCTGGCCCGGCGGCGACCCCGCCCCCGGCGCCGGAGCCGGTGGCTGAAGATCGCCCGCTGACCCTGTTTGAACGCATGATGGGCATGAGCCGCAAGCCGCGCGCGCCGGAAGCGCCGCCCGCCACGCTGGCGCCGCAGCCGGAACCGCCGCAGGCCAGCGATGATGATGTGCCCGGCTTCATGAAGCGGCAGGTGAATCGCTGAGACAGGCGTGGGCTGCAACGGACGGACTTGTCCCACAACACGTTGCAGACTGTTCATGCTGCAAGATGATCAAGGCCCGGCTGGCAACAGCCGGGCCTTTTTCGTGCGAGGGAAAAGCCGCGCTGCAAGTTTGTTGATGGCATGAGCCTTGCTGCAATTGCCCTCAATCGCTTCGGCCTTGGCGCCCGCCCCAGCGATGCAGCGCCTGCCGATCCGCGCGGCTGGCTGCTGGGCCAACTTGGTCGATTTGATCCACGCCCGGCCGTGATCACCGCCCTCCCCAATGCTGCGGCGATGACCCTGCGATATCGGCAGAATCTGGCGCAGCTGCGCCGGCAAGGTCTGATCGGCGCCCGCCGGCCGGGCGATCCAGAAGCGCCACGTGGCCCTGAAGCCGAAGCGATGGCCAACCAGGCCCAACGCGAGCGCCGCCAGGCCTTTGCCCAGGCCTATGGCGGGCAGGTCGGTGCGCGGTTGACGCTCTCGCTCACCAGCGCGACCCCATTTGCCGAACGGCTGGTGCATTTCTGGGCCAATCATTTCGCCATTTCCACCGACAAGCTGGCCACCGCCACCATGGGCGGCCCGTTGGAGTTCGAAGCCATCCGCCCCAACATCGGCGGCCGGTTCAGCGAAATGCTGCTGGCCGTCACCCGTCATCCGGGGATGCAATTCTATCTCGATCAGGCGCAATCGATCGGCCCGAACAGCCTGCTGGGTGAGGCGGCACGCCGCCGCAATGCGCCGCGGCAACCCGGTCTGAACGAAAATCTGGCGCGCGAAATCCTAGAACTGCACACGCTGGGCGCCGGCAATTACACACAGGCCGATGTCGCAGGCCTCGCCCACGCGCTCACCGGCTGGAGCATCGGCGGCTTCGTGCGCCGGCCGCTGGGAGTAGCCGCGCCAGATGGGCAGTTCGTCTTCCAGCCGGCCTGGCATGAGCCGGGCGATGTAACCGTGGCGGGGCGCCCCTATCGCCAGAATGGCGAGGCGCAGGCGCTGGCCATTTTGCAGGATCTTGCGCTCAATCCCCTCACCGCCCGCCGCCTCGCGCTGAAACTCGCCCGGCATTTCGTCGCCGATGCGCCGCCGGCGGCGCTGGTTGATCGCATGGCCGCCGCCTATCTGGCCAGCGGCGGGCAGTTGCCGGCGCTCTATCGCACCCTGGTCGAAGCCCCGGAAGCCTGGGCGACACCATTGGCCAAGTTCAAGACGCCGTGGGACTGGCTGGTTTCTTCCCTGCGCGCGCTGGGCCGCGAGAACGTGCCGCCGCTGCAGGCCATCGGCGCCCTGCGGGAACTGGGCCAGCCGGTGTGGCGGCCTGGTTCGCCGGCCGGTTGGGAGGATGACGCCGCACGCTGGGCCGCGCCCGATGCGTTGCTCCGCCGCGTCGAAGTCGCCAGCCGTATCGCTGCGCCGCTGGCCGCCAGCATCGATGCGCGCAGTCTTGCGCCGCGCATTCTGCCCGGCACGCTCTCTCCTGCCACCGCCAGCGCCATTGCACGGGCAGAAAGCCCGGCCGAGGGACTGGCGCTGCTCCTCGTCGCTCCGGAGTTCTTGCGCCGATGATCGACCCCAAAATCAACCGGCGTTCCTTGCTGGCGCGTGGCGCCCTCATCGGTAGCTTTGCCCTCACCCCGCAACTTGCGCTGGCGGCGGCCGGCACCGATCAACGGCTGGTGTTCATCATCCTGCGCGGCGCCATGGACGGGCTGGCCGCCATCCCGCCGATTGGCGATGCCCGCCTGAGCCAATTGCGTGGGGGCCTCGCCCAGCCGTCCGAGCAGTCGGCCCCATGCTGAAACTGACCAGCGATTTTGCCGCCCATCCGGCGCTGAAGGGCTTTGCCAGCCTTTTCGCCACGGGCGAGGCCAGCGTGGTGCACGCCATCGCCAGCCCCTATCGCGAGCGCAGCCATTTCGATGCGCAGAACATCCTCGAGACCGGCGGCAATGCGGCCTATGCGCTGAAGGATGGTTGGCTGAACCGGCTACTGCCTCTGCTACCAGCGGCCCCGCTGCCCGTCGCCATTGCCGCCACCCTGCCCGCTCTGTTGCGTGGGGCTGCGCCCACCACCAACTTTGCCCCCAGCCGCCTGCCCGATGCCAGCGCCAGCCTGAAAGCCCGCGTTGCCGCGCTGTATGAGAATGACGCGCTGCTGCACCGGCTGTGGAGCGAGGCGATGGCCACCGAGATGATGGCTGGCACCAACGATGGCGGCACCGGCAATCCGCAAGACCTCGCTACCAGCGCCGCGCGTCTGCTTGCTGATCCGGCGGGCCCACGCATCGCCGTGCTCGATCTGGGCGGGTGGGACACGCATGCCGGCCAGGCGCTGCGGCTGGGCAATCAGCTGCACCAACTGGATGGCGTGATCACCACGCTCAAAACCGGCCTGGGCCCAGCCTGGGCCAACACGCTGGTGATCGCCGCCACCGAATTCGGCCGCACCGTGGCGGCCAACGGCACCGGCGGCACTGATCACGGCACGGCAAGCGCGGCGCTGCTGGCTGGCGGCCGATTGAAGGATGGCC
>Ga0164292_10000347_pt1 | contig 35331 bp, 33 predicted proteins | sample GEODES117metaG_FD_111486 | JGI IMG/M metagenome (GOLD analysis project Ga0164292, IMG submission 111486) | Eutrophic lake water microbial communities from Lake Mendota, Wisconsin, USA - GEODES117 metaG | ecosystem: Environmental > Aquatic > Freshwater > Lake | place: USA: Lake Mendota...
GATCTTCACCCCCTTGTGATGGGCCTCGTACCGGGGCTTGAGGCCACGAAGGATCGCGATCGTGTCCTCGACGCTCGGCTCTCCCACCGTCACCGGCTGGAAGCGTCGCTCGAGGGCGGCATCCTTCTCGATGTGCTTGCGATACTCGTCGAGCGTCGTCGCTCCGATGCAGCGCAGCTCCCCGCGGGCAAGCGCCGGCTTGAGGAGATTCGCCGCGTCGGAGCCCCCCTCCGCCGCGCCGGCGCCGATCATCGTGTGGAGCTCGTCGATGAACAGGATCACCCCGCCGGCCGCCGCCTCCACTTCGCGGAGAATCGCCTTGAGACGGTCCTCGAACTCACCCCGGTACTTCGTGCCGGCGATCAACGCTCCGAGATCGAGGGCGATGACGCGCTTGTTGCGGAGCGTCTCGGGGACATCCGACTGCACGATCCGCAGCGCCAGCCCCTCGGCGATCGCCGTCTTGCCGACGCCAGGCTCACCGATGAGGACGGGATTGTTCTTCGTCCGCCTCGAGAGCACCTGAATGACCCGGCGGATCTCGGCGTCGCGGCCGATGACCGGATCGAGCTTCCCCTGACTGGCCCGCTTGACCAGATCGATGCCGTACTTCTCGAGCGCCTGAAACTTCTCCTCGGGATTCTGATCGGTCACCCGGGCGCTCCCGCGGACGGCCTGAAGCCCGGCGAGGAGTTGCTGCTCGTCGACCGCCGCCAGCTTGAGGACGTTCTTCGCCTTCGACGGCGTCTTCACGAGCCCCAGGAGCAGATGATCGGTGGAGACGAACTCGTCTTTCATGACGTCGGCCTCGGCCGTCGCCGCCTCGAAGACTTTGACGAGGTCTTGATCGGGCTGCGGCTGCGACCCGCCGGAGACCTTCGGAAAATGGGAGAGCTCCGCCTCGATGATCCGCTCGAGATGGCCCCGGTCGACGCCGACCTTCTCGAAGAGCGGCCGGACGATCCCCTCGCGCTCGGCGACGAGCGCCGAGAGGAGATGCACCGGCGTCGCCTGGGGATTGCCCCGAGAGGCCGCCAGCTCCATCGATCGCTGGACCGCCTCCTGGGCCTTGATCGTGAACTTTTCGAATCGGAACGGCATGGTGAGACCTTTGAAAAAAAGGGGAGACGGTGGCAGCCACCGTCTCCCCTCGGGAGTTGGATCGTTCACGCCTGGCCGGCGGCGGCGGCTGTCACCGCGACCGGTCGGGAGGGGAAGGATCAGGCATCCTTCTTGACCTCGAACTCGGCATCGATCGTGTCGTCGGCCGGCTTGCCGGCAGCGGCACCCGGGCCGGCATCGGTCCCGCCGCGGGCCGCCGTCGACTCGTACAACACCTTCGTGAGGGCGTGGGCCGCCTGCTCGAGGGCATCGTGAGCCGACTGGATCGCGTCGGCATCCTCACCCTTGGCCACCTCACGCGCCTTCGTGATCGCCGCCTCGAGCGGGGCTTTGTCGGTGGCCGAGAGTTTGTCGCCGTTCTCCTTGACGAGCTTCTCGGTCTGGAAGCAGAGGGCCTCCGCCCGGTTACGGGCCTCCGCCAATCGCTGCTTCCGCTTGTCCTCCTCGGCGTAGACCTCGGCGTCCTTCCGCATCCGCTCGATCTCCGCCTCGTTCAAGCCACTCGACTGCTCGATCTTGACCGTCTGCTCCTTGTTGGAGCCGAGGTCCTTGGCGCTCACCGAAAGAATGCCGTTGGCGTCGATGTCGAACTTCACCTCGATCTGCGGCGTGCCGCGCGGGGCCGGCGGGATGCCGTCGAGGTTGAACTGCCCGAGGAGGCGGTTGTCGCGGGCCATCGGCCGCTCCCCCTGGTAGACGCTCACCGTCACAGCCTGCTGGTTGTCGGCCGCGGTGCTGAAGACCTGCTTGCGCTCCGTGGGGACGGTGGTGTTGCGCTCCACGAGTTTCGTGAACAGCCCCCCTTCCGTCTCGATGCCCAGACTGAGCGGCGTGACGTCGAGCAGGAGCACGTCCTGAACCTCTCCGCCGAGCACGCCTCCCTGGATCGCCGCCCCGAGGGCCACGACCTCGTCGGGATTGACCCCCTTGTGGGGCTCCTTCGAGAAGAGCTTCTTGACGAGTTCCTGGACCTTCGGGATCCGGGTCGAGCCGCCGACGAGGACGACTTCGTCGATGTCCTTGGGATCGAGCTTGGCATCCTTGAGAGCCTGGACGACCGGGCCGCGGCAACGCTCCACGAGGCTATCGCACATCTGCTCGAACTGCGCCCGCGTGATCGACATCTGGAGATGCTTCGGGCCGGTGGCGTCGGCGGTGATGAAGGGGAGGTTGATGTCGGTGCTCTGGGCCGAGCTCAACTCCTTCTTCGCCTTTTCGCACGCCTCCTGAAGACGCTGCAGGGCCATCGTGTCCTTGCGGAGATCGATCCCCTGCTCCTTCTTGAACTGGTCGGCGACGTGGTTGATGAGGGTCTGATCGAAATCGTCGCCGCCGAGGTGCGTGTCGCCATTGGTGCTGATGACACGGAACACGCCGTCAGCGACCTCGAGGACCGACACGTCGAACGTGCCGCCACCGAGATCGAACACGACGATCTTCTCCTGGGCCTTCTTGTCGAGACCGTAGGCAAGTGCCGCCGCCGTCGGCTCGTTGATGATCCGCATCACCTCGAGACCGGCGATCTGCCCGGCATCCTTCGTGGCCTGTCGCTGGGCGTCGTTGAAGTAGGCAGGGACCGTGATCACCGCCTTGTTGACCTTGTGGCCGAGGTAGCTCTCGGCCGACTCCTTGAGCGATCGGAGGACTTTCGCCGAGATCTCCGGCGGGGTGCTCGTCTGGTCGCCCGCCTTCACCTTGACGTAGTCCTCGGGGCCGCCGACGACCTCGTAGGGCACCATCTTCTCCTCGCCGGCGACCTCGTTGTGACGGCGGCCCATGAAGCGCTTGATCGAGTAGATCGTCCGCTTCGGGTTGGTGACGGCCTGACGGCGGGCGGTGTCACCGACGAGCGTCTCCCCCTTGTCGTTGAAGGCGACCACGCTCGGCGTGAGCCGGTTGCCTTCCTTGTTGGCGATCACCTTCGGCTCCTTCCCCTCCATCACCGCCACGACGGAGTTGGTGGTGCCGAGGTCGATGCCGATGATCTTTTCGCCCTTGGTGTTGGCCATGGTGGTGGAATCCCCTTCTGTGGATTGGATGGTGAGCGAGTGTGGTGGGAAGGAATGCTGGTGGGCCGGGAGCGGACGAGCGCCGGAGCGGAACGCGGCCGCTCCCGGCCCAACGCAGGCTCCTTAGTGCAAACACCGTGCCAGCCCGGTTTGTCGCCGAATCGGCCCGTTCGATCCCGCCGATGCCCCCGAAAAGAGCGCGTTATTTACGGGGCTGGCAATCTGATTACAGTGGTCCTTTCGGACACGGGCCGCGAAACCCGAGACGTCCGCCTGCCATTTTGGCTGCTCCCCCTTCTTTTGTCCGGCGACCCATGGCCAAGTCGGGCCCCCACCGCAAGCCCTCTACAGACCGCCCCGAGACCGGCCAGGCCGCGGCCGAAAGCCCGTCCTCCCCGCGGAAGGAGCCGGGACTTGCCCCGCTTCGCTCGGAGATCGACCGTATCGACAAACTGCTCGTGGCCCTGATGAACGAGCGGGCTACCGTGGCGGGCAAGATCGGCCACATCAAGCGGGCCACGGGCCAGCAGACCTACGATCCGTCCCGCGAGGAGATCGTCCTCGAACGAGTCGCCGGAAACAACGCCGGACCGCTCTCCGGCGAGAGCCTCAAGGCGGTCTATCGCGAACTGATCTCCGGCTCGCGGGCGATCGAGCAGCACCTTCGCGTCGCTCACCTCGGGCCCGCCTGGACCTACAGCCATCTCGCCGCCCTCCATCGGTTCGGGAGTTCGGTCGAGTTCGTCCCGGTGGCGAGCATCTCCGCGGCGTTCGAGGAGGTGAACGCCGGCCATTCCCACTACGGCGTCGTGCCGCTCGAGAACTCGACCGACGGCCGGATTGCCGACACCCTCGACAACCTCTCGCGGCTGCCCGTGAAGGTCTGTGCCGAGGTTCCCCTGCGGATTCACCACAACCTCCTCGCCGCTTGCGATCGGACGGCGATCGACACGGTCTACAGCCGCCCGCAGGCGCTCTCGCAGTGCCGCAACTGGCTCGCCCGGCACCTCCCCGACGCCCGGCTCGTGGAGGTCACGAGCACGAGCGCCGCGGCCGAGACCGCCGCCAAGACCCCACGGGCAGCGGCCATCGCCAGCCGTCAGGCGGGCGTCCATCACGGCCTCGACATCCTCGCCGAGAACATCGAGGACGTGGCCGGCAACACGACCCGCTTCGCCGTCATCGGTCACGCCGACGCCTCGCGGACCGGCAACGACAAGACGTCGCTGATGTTCGAGATCGAACACCGCCCCGGCGGCCTCGCCGATGCCCTGGCGATCCCCAAGAAGCAGAAGCTCAACCTCACCTGGATCGAGTCGTTTCCACTGGCCGGCGAGGAACGCGGCTACGTGTTCTTCGTGGAACTCGAGGGACACCGAGACGACCTCCGCGTCCGGCGGGCGATTCGCGCACTCGAAAGCCGCTGCAAGCGGGTCGTGGTCCTGGGGTCGTACGCCTCCGCCTCCCCCGTCGGCTGATCCGTCTCTGGCCGGCCCCGTCCGGCAGCGACACCCCGTCGACCGCAGTTGCCTCGAAAGGCGATTTGTGGTTCGCTCTTCCCCGAAGTACCCCGCACCAACACCTCCCCACACCCCGCGATACCCCAAGAGGTTCATCGATGTCCACCCGCAGGAAGCCCATCGTCGCCGGCAACTGGAAGATGAACCTCGATGCCGCCAAGGCCCGCAGTCTCACCCAAGCGGTCGCCGGGCGGGCCGGCGAAGCGGCCGGTGTCGACCTCGTCCTCTGCCCGCCGGCCCTCTACGCCACGACCGTGGCGACGGCCCTCGGCCTCGACGGCGCGACGCCTTCAGGAATTGCCCTCGGCGGCCAAAATGCGCACGACAAGGAGAGCGGCGCGTTCACCGGCGAAGTCGCCCCCGGCATGCTCCGTGACATCGGCTGCCGCTACTGCATCCTCGGCCACTCCGAGCGGCGAACGCTGTTCGGCGAGACCGACGCCACCGTCAACGCCAAAGTCAAGGCCGTACTCGCCGCCGGGCTGACCCCGATCGTGTGCGTCGGGGAGTCGCTCGAGGAGCGGGAGTCGGGGCGGACGGAGGCGGTCGTCTCCGAGCAGGTGCTCGACTCGCTCGCCGGGATCCCGGTGAGCGACCTGGCAAAGATCGTCGTCGCCTACGAGCCGGTATGGGCGATCGGTACCGGGAAGGTGGCGACGCCGAAGCAGGCTCAGGACGTCCACGCGCTCGTCCGATCGCTCCTCGCCCGGCTCTCGTCGCCGGCCGTCGCCGACACGATCCGCATCCAGTACGGTGGCAGCGTCAAGCCCGACAACGCCGCCGAACTTGCCGCCTGCCCCGACATCGACGGGGCGCTGGTGGGGGGCGCGAGCCTCAAGGCCGACGACTTCCTCGCCATCGCCAGGGCCTTCGCCTGATCCACCGTCGCCCGCAGGACGGGCTCATGCCAACGCAACGGCCGTGGCCCGGCGGAAAAGTGTCGTGGATGACTTTTTCCCCAGACTGCTAGACTGCCCCCTCTCCGGTGTCGTTCCCGGAATCGTCCCTCTTCACCGCGTTCCTCCCTTCCGTACGTCCCGGAATCCGCCGCCATGATCGTTCGCTTCCTCCTCGGCCTGTTCCTCGTCCTCTCGTCGCTGTTCCTGATTCTCCTCGTACTCATCCAGCGGGGGCGTGGAGGCGGGCTGGCGGGAGCCTTCGGTGGCGCGGGGGGCCAAAGCGCGTTCGGCACCAAGGCCGGCGACGTGTTCACGAAGATCACGATCGGCGTGGCCGCGTTCTGGATCCTGCTTTGCATTCTCGCCCTCAACGTCCTGGGTCGGCCGGAGTCGAAGTTCGACGCCGCCACGCTCGGCGGATCGGCACCGATCGACACCGGGAGCCCCGCTGGGGCGGCACCTGCTCCCGGCGGAGAGGCACCGAAGACCGACTCCCCCGCCGGATCCGGGCTGAAGGCCGGCACCGACACCCCCGCCGCCACAGCGACGCCACCGGCGGCCACCGGCGAGGCCACACCCGCCGGCGAGACCAGCCCTGGCGCGGCTCCCGCGGGCGAGCAGGCGAAGTGATCCGTTCCGCACCGACCGCGACCAGGGGATGACGACCACGTGGCGCTGAGCATGACCGGCTGCGGCGAGGGGCTCGCCACCGAAGGGGCCAACACGGCCCGGGTCGAAGTGCGGTGTGTCAACAACCGCTTTCTGAAAGTCACCCTCCGGTCGCGCGAGGGATTCGCGGTCCTCGAGTCGCGCGTCGAAGGGGTCGTCCGCGATCGAGTCCGCCGCGGGGCGGTGCAGGTGACCCTCGACCTCGCCGGCCCGGTGGCTCCGGCCTCGCGGGGTCTCGATCCGGTGCAACTCGGCGCCTACCTCGACCAACTCGAGGACTTCTGCGCCTCCCACGACCTCCCCGTCCCCAAGACGATCGACGGCCTCCTTGCCCTCCCCGGGATCCTCGTCGAGTCGATTCCGTCGCAGGAGACGATCGATGCCGCCTGGCCGCTCGTGCAACGGGCCCTGGTCGGCGCGATCGACGGACTGGAGCGTATGCGGCGTGCCGAGGGGGACGCGATGGCCCGCGACATGCTCGCCACCTGCGCCGAGATCAGGACACTTGCGGCGACGGTTCGCGAGCGGGTGCCCGCGGTGCTCGTCGAGCACCGGCAGCGTCTCCGCGACCGGGTCGCGAAGGTGATCGAGCAGCAGGGGCTGAAGCTCGGCGAGGGGGAACTCGCCCGGGAGATCGCGCTCCTCGCCGACCGCACCGACATCGCCGAGGAACTCGTTCGCCTCGAGAGCCACCTCGACCAGTTCTCCCGGCTTCTCGGCGAGGATTCCCCCGGACGGTCGCTCGATTTCCTCTCCCAGGAACTCGCTCGCGAGGCCAACACGATCGGATCGAAGTCGTCCGACGTGACCATTGCCCACGCCGTGGTGGAGATCAAAACCCGCGTCGAGCGGCTCCGGGAACTCGTTCAGAACCTCGAGTGACGCCCTTCGGCCAGGGCCAGGCCCGCCACCGTCAGGCCCGGAAAATGCCTGGGGCGCCGTAACCTTTTCAGTCTCCCCCGACGTGATGTACAACAGACCGATGGTTCGCCCCGACTCGCCCGGCACGGGCAACATCGTCGTCATTTCGGGCCCTTCTGGGGTCGGCAAGACGACGATCCTGCGCCGCCTGTTGGCCCGCCTGCCGCAGCTCGTCCCGAGCATTTCGGCGACCACCCGCCCTCCCCGGGCAGGCGAACGGGACGGCGTCGACTATCACTTCATCCCCCAGACGGAGTTCGATCGCCGCCGCGATGCGGGGGATTTCCTCGAATCGTGCCGCGTCTACGGTCGACAGCACTGGTACGGCACGTTGGCAAGCGAAGTCGCCCCGCGGCTTGTGAAAGGCGATTGGGTGGTGCTGGAGATCGATGTCGAGGGTACACTGTCGATTCTCGAGCGGTACCCCGACGCAGTCACGATCTTCGTCGAGCCCTCCGAACCGGACCATCTCGAACAGCGTCTCGTGGCCCGCGGCACGGAGTCGCGCGAAGCGATGGCGAGGCGGCTCGAGGTGGCCCATCGGGAACTCAAGCAGGCCCACCGCTATCGACATCGGGTCGTGAATGACGATGTCGATACGGCGGTCGGCCAGATCGAGCAGATCCTCCGGGAGGCCGGCCTTCCTTCGCACAGAAACGACCAACGGTGGCCGACGGCGATCTGACGCCAACGCCGACAACCATGCCCCCTGTCAGCCCCGAGCGGCGAACTGACGGACCCCGACGCCGCACTCCCTCCCTGCCCGCCTCATCCCTCACCCCGACCGTTCAAGCCCCACACAGACAAGCCCACCGGCGCCCGCCAACCCAAGGCATCACCCAAGGAACACGACCATGATCGACGACCTGCGCGAAGAAGAGATCGTCAACAAGGTGGGGGGACGCTTCAAGCTCTCCACGCTCATCCAGAAGCGCCTCGTGGCGCTCAATGCCGGCGGGCGGCCGCTCGTCGACACCGACAGCACCGACAAGATGCAGATCGTCATCGAGGAGATCAAGCAGAACAAGATCTTCCTCGACACCTCGTCGAACCTGCGGATCACGGGCGAGTCACCTGAAGCCGGCGGCCCGCTCGACTTCGACCCGACCGACCTCTGACCCTCTTCTCCCCATCGGTGGGCGGCTCCTCGTCCGTTCGACGAGCCGTTGCCGGTGTTCATTCCCCGCGGGGACGATGCTCCGGTGGGCGTTCCAGTGACCGATGGCAAACTCGCCGGTCGTGAGATCGTCGTGGGCGTGACGGCGGGGATCGCCGCCTACAAGGCCGCGGCGCTGACGAGCCTGCTGGTGCAGCAGGGCGCAGGGGTGACGGCGGTGATGTCGCGAAATGCCCGCCGATTCGTCGGTGGAGCGACGTTCGCGGCCCTTACCGGCCGCCCCGTGGCGACGCGCAGCTTCGATCCCTCGTCGTTCCCGCTCGGTGCCCACATCGAACTCGCCACGCGGGCCGACTGCGTCGTCGTGGCACCGGCAACCGCCGACTTCCTCGCCCGGGCCGCGACGGGAATGGCCGACGACCTTCTCACCACCCTGCTGCTGGGCGTCGAATGCCCTGTGATCCTCGCCCCGGCGATGAACGCCGCGATGTGGGAGAAGCCGGCGGTGCAGCGGAACGTCGACCGGGTGATCGCCGACGGGATTCACGTCGTCCCCCCGGGGACCGGTTGGCTCTCCTGCCGCCGATCGGGCACGGGGCGGATGGCCGAACCGGCCGAGATCGTCACGGCGATCCACGCCGTCCTCGCCGGCGGCGGTCGGCCGCGGGGGGCATGATCCCACCGTGACACGTCTCCTCCTCACCGCCGGGCCGACGCGGGCCTACATCGACGACGTCCGGTACCTCACCAACGGATCGAGCGGGCGGATGGCGGCGGCGATCGCTCGGGCCGCGCTCGCCGCGGGTCACGAGGTGACGATCGTGAGCGGCCCGGTGACGGTGGCCTATCCCCCGAAGGCGCGGGTCGTGCCGGTGGTCTCGACGCGCGACATGATGGCAGCCTGCCTGGCCGAGTTGCCGAACGTCGACGGCGTGATCGCGGCGGCGGCGCCGTGTGACTTCGAGCCGGCCGCCCGCGTCCCTGGGAAGATCCCGCGCAAGGGCACGGGGCTGACGCTCGTCCTCGAGCCGACCCCCGACATCATCGCCACCCTCTCGCGCCGGGCCCGCCCGGAGCAATGGATGGTGGCCTTCGCGCTCGAGCCGGGCGCCGACCCGAAGCGGGCGTTTGCGAAGATCGACGCCAAGGCCTGCGACCTGATCGTCGTCAACGACCTGACGGCCGTGAATGCCGGGACCACGGCCGTCGCGGTCTACGACGCCGGCCACACGAAGGTCGGGGAGCGTCGGGGGAGCAAGGGGGCCGTCGCCGCCTGGCTCGTCCGGCTGATCGCCGTCCATTGCTCCACGCCGGTCAGCCGCCGTCCTCGCGGCCTGCGGCGGGGCGGCCTGGAGACCTGATCCGACCTCTGCCGTCCCAGCCGCCGTAGAGTGTTCCCGGCGTGGATCGCTATAACTCCGCTGGTCCACCTTCCTCGAGAACCCCAGATGGTCAAAGTCGCCGTCCTCGGTGCCACCGGCTACACAGCCCTCGAACTGCTCAAGATCCTGCTCCGCCATCCGGAGGTGGAGATCGTCGCGGTCACCAGCCGACAGGACGGAAGTCCACCGGTGTCGAGCGTCCACCCGAGTCTCGTCGGGCGGCTCGATCTGCCGCTCGAGGATCTTTCCCCGGAGGAAGTCGGCCGCCGGGCCGAGTGCGTGTTCGGCTGCCTGCCCCACTGTGCCAGTGCCGAGATCCTCCCCCGCGTCCTCGCCGCCGGCGCCAAGGTGGTCGACTTCTCGGCCGACTACCGGCTCGACGACGCGGCGACCTACCTCGAGTGGTACGGCCACCAGCACCCCGATCCGGCTCGTCTCGGGGGCACCGTCTACGGCCTACCGGAGCTGTTCCGGGAACGGATCCGCACCGCGGACCTCGTCGCCAATCCCGGCTGCTACTCGACGTCGGCGATCCTGCCGCTCGCCCCGCTCGTGCGTGCCGGCCTCATCGAGATCGACGACATCATCATCGATTCCAAGAGCGGCGTCAGCGGGGCCGGTCGACAGCCGAAGCTGATGACCCATTTCCCCGAGTGCAACGAGAGCATGTCGGCGTACAACGTCGGTCGCCATCGCCACACGCCCGAGATCGAGCAGGTGATCGGCCGCTTCGCCGGCACCGCGCCGGCGGTGATTTTCACCCCGCAACTCGCCCCGATGGACCGCGGTATCCTCTCCACGATCTACGCCAAGCCGAGGGGCACGGTGACGGAGGCTGCGGTCTTGGCCTGCCTTCGCGAGACGTATGCGAAAGAGCGGTTCGTGCGCGTCGTCGACCATCTCCCCGGCACGAAGGACACCGTCGACACGAACTTCTGCGACATCACCGCCCGGATCGTCCGCGGCCGCGTGCTCCTCATCAGTTGCCTCGACAACCTCGTCAAAGGGGCGTCCGGCGCCGCCGTCCAGAACTTCAACTGCCTCCATGGATTCCCCGAGACGACCGGGATGCTCTGATCCGGTCGGCACGCCACTCTCCCCCGCACGCTCCCTTCCCACACGCCCCCCGCAAAAACACGCCGAGCCATGCCCATCGCCGAAACCCCGCTGCGTCTCCCGATCCCGCCCCTGCCACAGGGCTACCGCGTCGCCGGCGTCCACGCCGGGCTGAAGCGGAATCCGACACGTGAGGACGTGGCGCTCGTCGTCTCCGACCACCCCGCCACGGCCGCCGGGGTCTACACGACGAACCTCGTCTGCGCGGCGCCGGTGGTCTATGACCGGGCCCGGACACCGGGTGAGGGCTTCCGGGCGGTGGCCATCAATTCGGGCAACGCCAACGCCTGCACCGGGGCCCGCGGTCTGGCCGACGCCGAACGGATGGCGGCCACCGCCGGGCACCTCGTCGGCGCCACGGCCGACAAGGTGCTCGTGCTTTCCACCGGCGTGATCGGTGAGTTTCTTCCCCTGGCGAAAATCGAGAAGGGACTCGGGACAGTGGCGGCGAAACTCGCCCATGACGCCGACGCGGTCGTCACCGCCGCGCGCGGGATGATGACGACCGACACCCGTCCCAAACTCGCCGGCTCGACGTTCACCTCCGCCGGCATCACCCACACGCTGTTCGGAATGGCGAAGGGGGCGGCGATGGTCGGGCCGAAGCTGGCGACGATGCTCGGCGTGATCCTCACCGACGCCGATCTCGACCCGCGCGACGCCCAGCGTCTCCTCGGCGAGGCTGCGGAGCAGTCGTTCAATTGCGTCAGCGTCGACGGTCACACGAGTACCAACGACACCGTCCTCCTCCTCGCCAACGGCGCGGTCGGGGGAAAGCGGCTCACGGGAGCGGGGCTCGAGGCCTTCGGCCGCGCGTTGTTCGCGGCCTGCGACACGCTCGCCCGGGAGATCGCCGACGACGGCGAAGGGGCGACGCACGTCCTCCGCATCGAGGTCCGCGGGTGCCCGACGCGCGACCAGGCTCGGCAGATCGCCCGGACGATCGCCGACAGCCCGCTTGTGAAGACGGCGATCTGCGGCGCCGATCCCAACTGGGGGCGGATCGTCTCGGCGGCGGGCTATTCGGGCGTCGTCTTCGATCCCGAGAAGATGGTGCTCAGGCTCAACGGCACGCTCCTGTTCCGTGACGGGGCTCCGGTCGAGTTCGACGGTGGGGCGGTGTCGGAGTCGATCAAAGCTGCCCGCGAGACCCTCATCGAACTCGACATGGGGTTCGGGAAGGAGTCGATCCGTTTCTACTCCAGCGACCTGACGGCGGAGTATGTCCACCTGAACGCCGATTACCACACCTGACAGGCCGATTTCGCCCCCGAGGGCTCCCCTCGACGGTACGAAACCGGCCCGATTGCCCGTTCCCGGCCCGCGGAAGCCTTGACGCGAACGCGCCGAGAGGGTTCTCTCAAGGTTCGTTCCACCGGATCGGCACTGCCCACGGCCGCTCCCCGGGATCCCGCCATCCAGCCTCCCGACGTTCCCCGCTCCCCGAGAATCCAGTCGCCCCATGATCGCTTTCCCCCCAGTCCCGGTGCCGGTCGTCCCTTCGCTCCCCGGGATGATGGTTCCGCCGCCCATGCTGCTTCCACTGGTGGAGGCTCGGCGGGCGACCGGTGCGGTGATGAAGGCCGACGACCCCGACGACTCCGATGAGGAACTCGGCGACGAGGAAGACCTGACGGCACAACCGCTTCCCGAGGAGGAGTCGAGCTTCGACGACTTCGACGACGAGTTCGACGACGACTTCGAGGAAGAGGACAACGATCCCGATTGGGATCACCCGGAGGAGAACGAGCCTCCGCCCCCTCCGGCCAAGGGTCCTTCGAAGCGGAAGTGATTCGGGTTTCCAGTACCCCGGTCATTCCAGGGTGGCTCGATCCTTTTCCAGAGCGCGGGGCTTCCCGTTGACCGCTCCCGTCGATCCCCCCGGTGCGGATGATCCGGCAGAAGACGCCGCGCCGGTCCCTCCGCGCCGTCCCCGCGGCCGTCGTGCCGCGTCCGGGGAAGTCGCCTGGTTCGGCCGCCTCAATCAACTCGACTTCGACATCGACTTCTTCGAGCGGATCCTCGCCCGCAATCCTGACTCGATCGACGTGCTGCGGGTCCTCGGGGAACTGGCCTCCCGCCGTGGGCTCAACGAGCGTGCCCTGGAACTCGACCGCCGACTCGTCGCCCGTCTGCCAGACGATTTCCTCGCCCGCTACAATCTGGCCTGCTCGCTGGCCATGGCCGGACATCCCGAGGAGGCGATCGTCGCCCTCACCGAGGCGTTCCGGCTCGGCTACGACGACGTCGCCCACATGGAGGTCGATCCCGACCTGGCGTCGATCCGCGAGCGCCCGGAGTTCCGCGCCCTCGTCGGTCGCGCCTGACCCCGGGCCGGGTCCAGGCGTTACCAAGACGGGGAGAGCATGCTCGACCAGTACGACAAGATCACCGAGGCCGTCGCTGCGATCCAGGCGCGCTTCGCCCACCAACCGGCGGTGGGGATCATCCTCGGCAGTGGGCTCGGCGGGGTCACCGCCGCGATCACCGGGCAGGTCGTCATCCCCTATGCCGACATTCCCCACTTCGCACGCTCGACGGCCACCGGCCACGCCGGCCAACTCGTCTGCGGTCTCCTCGACGGCGTGCCGGTAATCGTGATGGAAGGGCGGATGCACGCCTACGAGGGCTACCCCCTCGCCCAGATCACCTTCCCCGTGCGTGTCCTCGAGCGTCTCGGTGCCCGGTTGCTGATCGTGACCAACGCCTGCGGCGGACTCAACCCGCACTTCCGCACCGGCGACATCATGATCATCGACGACCACATCAACCTCATGAACGACAACCCGCTCGTCGGCATCAACGACGATCGGCTCGGGCCCCGGTTCCCCGACATGTCGGCCCCGTACACGGCGGAGCTGATCGACGAGGCGTTGTCGGTCGCCCGGCGGGAGGACTTCGTCGCCCATCGCGGGGTGTATGTCGCCGTCACCGGGCCGAACCTCGAGACCCGCGCCGAGTACCGTTTCCTCCGCGGGATCGGCGCCGACGTCGTCGGGATGTCGACGGTGCCCGAGGTGATCGTCGCCGTGCACGCCGGCCTACGGGTCCTCGGCATCTCGGTGATCACCGACATGTGCCTCCCCGACCACCTCGAGGTGGCGACGGTGGAGAAGATCCTCGGCGTGGCACGGGCCGCCGAGCCGAAGCTCCGGGCCCTCGTCACCTCCGCCGTGCGCCGCGCAGGCGAGGCCCGCGGCTGATTCCCTCACGAGGAAGGTCCGGCCCACCTCGCCGGCGGTTCCGTCCCTGAAGCATTCCCCCGTTCCCTTACCCAGGATTTCCCAGAGGATTCACGCCATGCCACGTCCCATCAGGATCCTCGTCGTCGGCTGCGGCCACATGGGCACCTCCCATGCCAAGGCCTACCACGCGATGGAAGGCTTCGAGATCGTCGGTGTCGTCTCGCGCGGCGAGGCGTCGCGGCAGTCCCTCCTTGCCGCCCTCGGCACCGATTACCCGCAGTTCTCGAGCTACGAGGAGGCGCTCGCAGCCACGCAGCCTGACGCCGTCTCGATCAACACCTACCCCGACACGCATGCCGACTACGCCCGCAAGGCGTTCGCCGCCGGCTGTCACGTGTTTCTCGAGAAGCCACTGGCCAACACGGTCGCCGAGGCCCGCGAGGTGGTCGATCTGGCGAGGAAAACGGGGAAGAAACTCGTCATCGGCTACGTCCTCCGCGTCCACCCCACCTGGACGAAGTTCATCGAGACCGCCAAGACCCTCGGCAAACCGCTCGTCATGCGGATGAATCTCAACCAGCAGTCGTCCGCCGACCAGTGGAAGACGCACAAGCAACTGATGAACTCGATGTCGCCGATCGTCGATTGCGGCGTGCACTACGTCGACGTCATGTGCCTGATGACCGGCTCGAAGCCGGTCCGGGTGTCGGCGATCGGCGCCCGGCTCACCGACGAACTCGTACCGGGGATGTACAACTACGGCCAACTCCAGGTGACCTTCGCCGACGGCTCCGTCGGCTGGTACGAGGCCGGCTGGGGGCCGATGATGAGCGAGGTGGCCTACTTCGTGAAGGACGTCGTCGGCCCGAAGGGGTGCGTGAGCATCGTCGGCACGAAGGAAGGGGACGCCGCCAGCGACGACGTCAACGCCCACTCCAAGGCGGCCCTGCTCAAGCTCCACCATGCCGAGACGAAGGCCGACGGCACGTTCGCCCGCCGCGACGAACTCATCGACTGCCACGACGAACCCGATCACGACGGCCTCTGCCGCCGCGAGCAGGAGGTGTTCCTGGACGCCATCCTCCACGACCGCGACCTCTCGGCCCACATGGAGGATGCGGTCAGCAGCCTGCGGATCGTCCTGGCGGCCGACGAGGCCTTCAAGACCGGGCGGACGGTCGATCTCTGACCGCCGCCGGAAGCGTCCCCCGTCGCCCGCTCTCGTGCCCCACTCCTTTGCCCTCGAGCCTCCTCATCCCATGTTCGACCCCGTCCGCGGCAAACCCGACTTCCCCGCCAACGAACTGGCGATCCTCGCCTTCTGGCGCGAGGCCGGCATCTACCGGAAGTCGCTCGAGCAGCGGGCCGGAGCGGAGCGGTTCGTGTTCTTCGAGGGGCCGCCGACGGCCAACGGAATGCCCCATCCGGGCCATTGCTTGACGCGCACCATCAAGGATCTCTACCCCCGCTACCAGACGATGCGTGGGAGGCTGTGCGAGCGCAAGGGGGGCTGGGACACCCACGGACTCCCGGTCGAGGTGGAGGTCTGCAAGGCCCTCGGTATCCACTCGAAGGCCCAGATCGAGGAGTACGGCGTCGAGCCGTTCATCCACCGCTGCCAGGAATCGGTGTGGCGGTACATGAAGGAGTGGGAATCGATCACCGAGCGGATCGGCTTCTGGATCGACCTCTCCGAGGCCTACGTCACCTACCACAAGGCGTATGTCGAGAGCGTGTGGTGGGCGCTTGCCGATCTGTTCGACCGCGGGCTTTTGTACCGCGGCCACAAGATCGTGTGGTGGTGGGCGCAGGGAGGAACGGCGCTGTCGAGTGGGGAGGTCGGGCAGGGCTACAAGGAGGTGGCCGACCCGAGTGTGTACGTCGTCTTTCCACTCCTCGATGACTCCGGCGCTCCGACACCCCGCAGCCTCGTCGCCTGGACGACGACCCCGTGGACGCTCCCCTCGAACCAGTTCGCCGCGGTCAAGGAGGATCTCGAGTACGTCGTCCTCCGCGAGGCCGCCGCCGACGGCTCGTCGCCCGACGCCCGGGAATACGTCGTCGCCGCAGCGCTCGCGGCACAACTCGGGGACAAGATGAAGAAGACCTTCGAGACGGTCGGCGACCTCCGCGGCCGCGACCTCGTCGGACGAAGCTACCTCCCGCCGTTCGACACCTACCGGCCGGCAGGCAGGCCCCGCCAGGCCACGCTCGTCGGCGGCGGGCAGCAGCCGGCTGCATGGCGCGTCGTGGCGGCCGACTTCGTGACCACCGACTCGGGTACCGGCATCGTCCATGTCGCCCCGGCGTTCGGCGAGGTCGACTACGGCGTGCTCATGGCGGAGCAACCGCGGTTTCAGTCGGGAGGGCCCGCGCTCCTCAATTGCGTCGCCCCCGACGGCTCGTTCACCGACGAGTTCCCCATGGGAAGCGGCCGGTTCGTGAAAGAGTGCGACCGCGACATCACCCGCGACCTCAAGTCCCGCGGTCTGCTCCTCCACCAGGAGCAGTACGTCCACGACTATCCCTTCTGCTGGCGGGCCGACAACGACCCCCTCATCCAATACCCCCGTGCCAGTTGGTTCATCCGCACAAGCCAGTTCCGCGACGCGATGCTCGCCAACAACGCCCGCATCGACTGGCACCCGGAGCACATCAAGGAGGGACGCTTCGGCAACTTCCTGGAGACGAACGTCGACTGGGCCCTCTCCCGGGAGCGTTACTGGGGGACGCCGCTGCCGATCTGGATCTGCGAGACGACCGGCCGGGCCGAGGCCGTCCCCTCCTACGACACCCTGCTCGGCAAACCGGGTGTTTCCGGCACCGAGGTCTTCGACCGTGCCCGGGCCGACAATCCCTCCCTCGCCGACGATCTCAGGGTTCACAAGCCCTACATCGACGCGGTCACCTACGACTCCCCGTTCGCGGCGGGGGCGAGGATGCGCCGGGTGCCCGAGGTGATCGATTGCTGGTTCGACTCGGGCGCCATGCCGTTTGCCCAGTGGGGCTGGCCGCACGCCGGCAAAGAGGATTTCGCCGAGCAGTTCCCCGCCCACTTCATCTCGGAGGCGATCGACCAGACGCGGGGCTGGTTCTACAGCCAGCTCGCCATCAGCACGCTCCTCTTCGGCGGCGAGGGACCGGGCAGCCTGCCGGAGGGGGCGAGCGCCCCACCCGCCGACTATCCCCACCCGTTCCGCACCTGCATCGTCCTCGGCCTGATGCTCGGCGAGGACGGGCAGAAGATGAGCAAGAGCAAGCGCAACTACAAGGAGCCGGGGGTGATCTTCGACGCCTACGGCGCCGACGCCCTGCGCTGGTACTTCCTCGCCGGCCAACCGCCGTGGACGACGATCCGCTACAGCGAGCGGGCGATCCGCGAGAGCGTCCCCGAGTTCCTCATCCGGCTGTGGAACGTCTATTCGTTCTTCGTGATTTACGCGAACATCGACGGCTTCGACCCGTCGAGCAGGCTCGACGCACCGGGAGCCCTCGATCACGCCGACCTGGCGGGAGCCCGTGGCTGGCGGCCGGTGTCGGAACGCTGCGAACTCGACCGCTGGATGCTCGCGGAGCTTTCGGCCACGGCGGCCGGTGTCGTCGAGAAGATGGATGCCTTCGACCACTTCGCCGCGGCCGGGCTGATCTCGGCACTCGTCGATGGCGTGAGCAATTGGTTCGTGCGTCGCAGCCGCGACCGCTTCTGGGGGGAGGGGCGGGCGGACGGCCCCGCCGCGCTTCCCGACAAACTCGACGCCTACTGGACCCTCTACGAGACGCTCCTCGGCGTCGCCCGGCTCGCGGCGCCGTTCGTGCCGTTCATGGCCGAGACGATCTGGCGGAACCTCGCCGTCGGGCCCTTCGGCAACGCCGTGGCAGAGAGTGTCCACCTCGGCGAGTATCCCGTCGGCGATCCCGCCCTCCTCGACGCCGCGCTCGTCCGCCGGATGACGCTCGTCCGCGACGTGGCGTCGCTCGGCCGTGCCGCACGCTCCAGCGCGAAGCTGAAAGTGAGGCAGCCGCTCTCGAAGGTCGAGGTGATCCTCGCCGATGCCGCGCCGGACGATGCCGACTGGCTCGCCTCGCATGCCGATCTGGTCTGTGACGAGCTCAATGTGAAGCAGTTCGAGATCTGCCGTGAGCCCGATCGCTATATCACCCGCAGCATCCTTCCCGATCTCAAGAAACTCGGGCCCCGTCTCGGCAAACTCCTCCCCCAGGCCCGCGACGCGCTGCTCAAGGCCGATGCGGCGGCGCTCCTGGCGGCCTTCGCCCGCGACGGCCGTGTCGAGTTGTCGCTCCCCGGCGGCACGGCGACGGTGGAACGCGACGATGTCCTCATCAAGACGACGGCCCGCGAGGGCTGGGCCGCGGCCGAAGGGCCGCGGGCGGTCGTCGTCATCGCCAGCGAGCTGACGCCGGAGTTGGTCGCCGAGGGGCTCGCCCGCGAGGTCGTCCACGCCGTGCAGACGGCACGGAAATCGCTCGACCTCGAGTTCACCGACCACATCGAACTCGCCTTCGAGACCGATTCTTCCGACCTCAGATCGGCCCTCGAGCAGCACCGTGAATCGATCGCCGGCGAGACCCTCGCCGATGCGCTCCGCTTCGGGGCCGGCCCGGCGGGATCGACCGCCGAGTCGATCGACGTCGATGGACATCCGCTCACGATCCATCTCCTGCCGTTGCGGCGCCCGGGGGGGAGCGCATGACCGCCCCCCGTCGTCTCGCCATCCTGCTTTCGGGATCGGGGCGGACGCTCGAAAACCTTCTCGACAAGATCGACTCCGGCCGGCTTGCGGCGACGATCCCCCTCGTCGTCTCGAGCCGCCCTGACGTCCGCGGCATCGACATCGCCCGCAGGGCCGGTGTCCCGGTCGAGATCCTGCCGCGGGAGGGGCAGTCGACGGCGGCCTGGAGCGAGACGATCTTCGCCGCCTGCCGTGCGGCATCCCCCGACCTCGTCGTCATGGCCGGATTCCTCCATCTCCTCGCCATTCCCACCGACTTCGCCGGCCGGGTGATCAACATCCATCCCTCGCTCCTTCCGGCATTCGGCGGGAAGGGCTTCCACGGGGAGCATGTCCACAGGGCCGTCCTCGAGCGTGGGTGCACGGTGAGCGGTTGCACCGTGCATCTCGTCGACGACCAGTACGACCACGGCAGGATCCTCCTGCAGCGCACGGTGCCGGTGCTCCCCGACGACACCGTCGCGTCACTCGCCGCCCGCGTGTTCGCTGCCGAGTGCGACGCCCTCCCCGACGCAATCGCCCGATTCACCCCTCCCTCCGCCACGTAAGGAGTCTTTCATGGCCCGCTCCATCGGCAACTCGATCGCAGACAGCCTCCAACTCTCGCTCAACTACGCCGACCGGCTCCTGAAGGGGCTCCCGGCCGATCGGTTCGCCCGGTTTGCCAGCGTCGGCGGGACGACGGTCGAATCGAACCATCCGGCTTTCATCCTCGGCCACCTGGCGCTCTACGGCCCGCGGATCGCGAGCCAACTCGGAGCCCGTCCCACGCTCCCGCCGTCGTCGTTCGAGAAGGCGTTCTCGAAGGAGGCCGCCTGTGTCGACGATGCCGCAGGGGTGATCTATCCGCCGATGGACGAGGTCGTGAAGGCGTTCCGCACCGGCTGCGAGGAGGCGATCGCGGCGCTGCGATCCGCCACCGACGACACGATGCAAAACGCCAATCCCGCCGAGGGGCGGATGCTCGAGCTTTTCCCCACGCTCGGGTCGATCCACGGCTTCTATGCCGGCGGACACATGATGATGCACCTGGGCCAATTGAGCGCGTGGCGGCGGATGGAGGGGATGAAGCCCGCCTGACGGCCAACGGGCAGGTCGCCGAGAGGCGCTCACGGATCGGCGGCTTCACGAGGCAGCGACCGCGGTGACCGCCCCGCTCGGGACCGCTCCCGATCACAGCGTTCCGTCAGACGTCGCAGACCATCGCCGCGTGCCGGAGCGCCAGGATCGGGTCATCCCAGGTGGGGAGGAACTCATGGGCGACGAAGTCGTGGTAGCCAATGGTCGTGAGGGCCCGCATCACTGCCGGATAATCGATCTCCTGCGTGTCATCGAGCTCGCCCCGGCCGGGGTTGCCGGCGGTGTGGACGTGGCCGATCGAGTCGGCGTGCTGACGGAGCCGGCGGATGATGTCGCCGTTCATGATCGAGACGTGGTAGACGTCGAAGAGAAGCTTCAAGTTGGGGGAGCCGACCTTCTTGACGAGATCGACGCAGAAGTCGACGTCGTCGCCGAAGTAGCCGGGATGCCCCTTCATCGGATGGGATGAATCCCGGGAATTGAGATGCTCGAGGCAGAGGGTGATGCCGGCGGCCTCCGCCTGCGGCAAAACCTTCTTCCAGGCGGCGATGCAGTCGGCCGCGGCCTTCTCCTCGTCCATCCGATCGAAGCGCATCCCGGTGAACGTGATCACCTTCTTCGAGCCGACCTCCTTGGCGACCTCGATTCCCTCGGCGAGCTTGGCGACCGACTGGTCGAAGAACCGGGGATCGCAGGGCCCCTCGGCGAAGCCATGGCTCGAGACGAGCGAGATGTCGAGGCCGAGCTTCTTCACCTCGCCGTAGTATTTCCGATCGATTCCCTCGATCCCCTCGAGGCCGATCGCCTTGGCATGCCGGGCGAGCTCGAGGGTGTCCATCGGGTTGAAGCACCACCCCATCACGGTATGGCGGATGCCGTGATTACGGATGCGGTAGGCCGGATCGGCGGCGGCACGCGAGGTGTCGGCGGCACGGGCCGGGCCAGCGACCGCTCCGGAAGCCAGTGCGGCCGACGTGCCGAGGAACCGGCGGCGGGAGACGGGCAAGGTCATGACGGTTCTCCGGAAGTGCTTGAGGGAATCCCTCGATTAACGGCGGGCTCCGCCGATCTCCTCGAGGAGGCGCTCGACACGGTCGCGGTAGGCCTCGGGCACACGGCGTCGGTCGGCCTCGGTGTCGAGCTTTCCGGCGTGGACCTTCGCGCCATCGGCCCCACGAACCTCGACGGTCAGCTTTCCTGCCGACTGGCGGATCTCGATCGTCGTCGTGCCGTCCGACTCGGTGTCGATCCGCTCATTTCCCTGCGGTGAAACCGACATCCGCGTCGTCCGCGACCGGCCTCCTCCCCCCCCTGCCCCAAACGGCTGTTTTTGCAGTTGCCGGGCCAGATCCTCCATCTGCTTCTGGAGATCGCCGGGGAGGTTGCCAACGCCCGGCGCGAATCCGGGAGCCGGGGCGGGGGCTTCGGCGAGTGGTGCCTGGTCATCGGCCGGGTCGGCCAGGGGAAGGATCACTTGGATCTTCCGCTCGCGGCCGCCGCGGAGGATCGCCACGGGCACAGGCCCGGGCTTGCGGAGCTTGACGAGCGCGGCGAGTTGATCAGCGTTGCAGACGATCTGGTCGTCGAAACGGGTGAGAATGTCGAAGCGTTTCAGGCCGGCGCCGGCGGCAGGGCTCCCCGGTTCGACCGAATCGACAAGCAGGCCGACGCCCTCGGTGAGATCGATCTGCTCGCGGACGGCATCCGGGACCGGCGCGAAGGTCGCTCCGAGGCGGCGGGGGCCACGGGCCTGCCTGCGTGCCCGGGGATCGGCGGCAACTTGGTCGCCGCCACCGTCGTCGACGTCATCGAACGGCCTCCGTGGCGGGCGCTCTGCTGCGGGAGGCAACGCTTCCATCCGCGGACGGCCGGATTTTGCTTCTCGGCGCGGCGGGGCGGCGGATTCGTCGGCCGAAGCGGCCGGACAAAGCCCTTGGAGGCTCTCGACGATCCCCGATGGGAGCACCAAGACCACCAGAAGGCCCGCGAGCATCCGGGAGCCGGATCTCGAAGGCGAAGCGCTCCGCCCCTTGAACATCCCCTCACGAATCGACGTCATCGAATCCCCCTTCCCGACCGAAGAAGCCCGACGCCATACCGTGGAGGCGTCGGATCGCGCACCATCCTACCGCAGGTGGGGCGACGGAGCACGGCCGGCCCGGAGCGCGCAAGAGGGCCGAGCGCGCTCTCTTCAAACCGCGACAGCCCCTGAAACCGCGGCCGGTTTCTCTCCCGTCGACAGGCCGCCCCCCTCACGCGCACCGGTCTCCAGGTCGGCTCCCTCTCGGTTCGCGTTCGATCACGCTCGACCAAACCCCACCTGCCGCCAAAAGGCCAGCGCCTCGGGCCAGCGGTCGAGAGTATCGATCGAAATCTGGCAGCTTCCGAGCCCCCGGGCATGATCGATCGCCGCCGCCACGAGCGCCCGCCCCACCCCTGACCGGCGGCACTCCGGCCTGACAAGCAACCAGGGGATCGTCACCCGCGACGATTGATCGCTTCCTACCGACTCCGCCAAGAGGATCACGCCCGCGGGCCACGGTTCCAATGCAGGCGTTGAATCGGCTCCTGGTGGATCGGCTTGCGAAAGCCCCGTTCGGCGAACGGTCGCGAGCCAGCCATGCACCGTCCGCCCTGGTCGGCTGACGCTCTCCGCAAGGATTCCCGCCGGGCGAATCCCGCAAGCGGTCGCTATTTCCGCGACGGCAGTCATCGATGCCCCCGCCGCTTCCAAGGGGGAAACGACGACGCCCGGCAGGGCGCGACCGTGCCGCTCCGCCAGCCCCGGCAGCGAGCCCCGCACATCGATCACCATCCGCACCACACCCATGACCGAATCGTAAGCGATTTCCACCACATGCAGCGAATCTGGCCCCGCAAGCCTGCCACGAAACCGTGGCCTATTCTTTTGCGCACCCGGAACAGAGCCCCCAAGCGGCCCATTCAAGCCGAAAAAGACCCGGTTCTTGACGGAATCGTGCCTGAGTCCCATCATAAAGAATTGCTTTCGTTCGCATTTCTGCACGTTTTTGAGTTGACTCATGGTCGCCCTCAACCATAATGGTCGCTCCCATTGGGAGATTCCGGGCGTGCAGACCCGTCAGCGACGCAGCCGTTTGATCGATTTCGTCCGAGTGCGTGGCTTTGCCTCGCTCGACGATCTCGTGCGCGAACTGGGGGTGTCGGAGTCGACGATTCGCCGCGACCTCGATGCCCTCGAGGAGCAGGGAACGGCCAAGCGGACCCACGGCGGCGTTCTTTATGCCGGCGGCCATCCGCGTCTTGCGGAGTTCGACGAACGCCAGCCGTCGCATTGGGCAGCCAAGCGGGCAATCGCCGCCGCTGCTGCCGAGCGCATCGACGACGGCGAGACTGTCCTCCTCGATGGCGGCACCACCACCTACGAAGTCGCCCGGCTCCTCGTCGGTCGATCGATCCAGGTGGTCACCAACAGCCTCCCGGTCGCCAATCTCTTCGCCTCCGAGTCGCGGACCGATCTCGTCCTCCTCGGCGGGTATGTCTCACCGCGGACCGGTGTCTGCCTCGGCCCCTACGCCAACGAACTCCTCGGCCGGCTCCACGTGACCACGACGGTCCTGTCGGCGGCGGGGATCACCGCCGAGGGGCTTTACAACGCCCATCTGCTCCTGGCCGAGACCGAGCAGGCGATGCTCCGGGCCGCCGGGAGGGTGTTTGTCGTCGCCGACAGCTCCAAGTTCGGCCGCAAGAGCCTGACGTTCGTCTCCGGGCTCGATTCGATCGATCTCCTCGTCTCCGACACCGGACTTTCGGCCGAGTGGCGTTCCCAGATCGCGGCGGCAGGTGTCGATCTCGTCGTCGTCGATCCGGCCTCGGCCGAAGCCCATTCCGGTGACGACGCCCCCCACCGCGACGACCGCTCGAAGACCCCAAGGGACCACCAGGCATGATCAGCTCCGCTTTTCCGGGGATCCCCGCCGGCCTCGACCGCTCCACCGTCGAACGGATCGTCCGCGAGATCGTCCTCCGCGGCCGTGGCGCCCCCCCCTCGCAGATCGCCGCCGAAGCGGCCCGCGCGATTGCCACCGGCCAGGCCACCACACGCAGCGAGCCCAAGCTCGTGGTCAGCATCTCCGCCCGGCACTGCCATCTGACCGACGACCACGTCGAGCGGCTGTTCGGCAAGGGGCGGACTCTCACCCCGCACAAGAACCTCTACCAGGAGGGCTTTTACGCTGCGGAGGAGACGGTGATGATCGTCGGCCCGAAACGCAAAATGCTCCCCACCGTGCGCGTGCTCGGGCCGACCCGCAAAGCCTCGCAGGTGGAACTCGCCTTCACCGACGGGATCTCGCTGGGGATCGATCTGCCCGTCCGGGCCAGCGGCAAGATCACAGGGACGCCGGGATGCGTCCTCGTCGGACCGGCCGGTGCCGTCGAACTCGCCGAGGGGGTGATCCGCGCCGAGCGGCATGTCCACATGAACTACGGCGACGCCGAGTTCTTCGGCGTCAAGGATGGCGACCGGATGAGCCTGGCGATCGACGGCGGCTGCGGCCTGATCCTTCGCGATCTCCTCGTGCGGGCCGACGCGACAAGCAAACTCGAGGTCCACATCGACACCGACGAAGGCAACGCCGCCGATCTCGATCACGCCACCGGCGTGCGGCTCATCAAGCAGACCTGACACGGAGCCCTCCAGTGGCCAAGAAACCGACCAAGAAGGCAGCGAGGAAGGTGACGCAACAGCGTCTCCCGATCACGCCTGCCGCAGCAACTCAACCGATCGTCCAGCCGGCGCGTGCCGGCGCGATCGACGGGGACAGCCCCGGGATGATGGGACGCGACTCCGGGCAGGCAGCCCGGATCACGACAGGAGCAGTGCTCACGATGGCGAAGAAAATCGAAGCCCTCGGCATGATCGAGACGAAGGGGTTCGTCACGCTCGTCGAGGCGGTGGACGCGATGATGAAGGCGGCAGATGTCACCTTCCTGGGTTGGGACAAGATCGGCAGCGCCCTGGTGACGGCCTTCGTCTCCGGCGACGTGGCGGCGGTGAAGGCGGCGATCGACGCCGGTGCCGCGGCAGGCGGCAGAGTCGGTGACGTGGTGAGCGTGCAGGTCATCGCCCGCCCCCACGAAGACATCGACATCGTTCTTCCGGCCTCGGCGGCCAGCGCCCGCGGCGGCGTCGAGTGATTTCCCGTTCCCTCTTTCCTTCTCCACTTTTCCACAGGAACTTTCGCGATGAATACTGCGATCGGTTTGATCGAGACCAAGGGCCTCATCGGCCTTGTTGAAGCCACGGATGCGATGGCCAAGGCGGCCAACGTGAAGATCCTCAAGCGGGTGAGCATCGGCGGCGCCTACGTGGCGACCGTCGTGCAAGGTGACGTCGGGAGTGTCCGGGCCGCCGTCGAGGCCGGTGCCGCCGCCGCCCAATCGGTCGGCGAACTCGTCGCCAGCCACGTCATCCCGCGCCCGGCAGAGAGCCTGACCGCCGCCTTCTTCTCCTGAAGCAGGCAAGCGGACGTCGTGAGGCTCGCAGCCGCCGGCCGACCGGCCTGCCAGCCGCAGAAGAATCCAGTCGCTGTCGCGGGCGGGGGCCGTCGGCCCCCGCCTCGACGGGGTGACGAGCCCTTCGTGGGGATCGTCGCCCGGACGCCCGAAGAAGGAACGCTGGCCACGGAAGGCCCGCCCACGATCGGCCCCACCAACGGATTGCGAAGGAACGACATGATCATCCTCGTCGCCAACCTCGGCTCCACGAGCTTCAAGTACCGGCTCTACGACCTCCCCGATCGCTCCACGACCGGCGGGGAAAAGGAGCTTGCGCGCGGAGGCGTGGAGCGGATCGGTGCCCCCGAGAGCCGGGTCTATGCCCGGGCGGGTGGCAGCGATCTGGAGATGGTGATGCCGGTCCCCGATCATGCCGTCGCCCTCCGCGCGGCGCTCGAGCAGCTCACCGGCAACGGCGGACCGCTCGGGAGCATCGACGAGGTGGCGGCGGTCGGGTTCAAGGCGGTGCATGGCGGGCGGGTGAGCGGCGTCGTCCGCGTCACCCCCGACGTGCTCGCGGCGATGGAGGAGATGCGTGAGGTCGCCCCGGCCCACAACCCTCCCTACGTGAAGGCGATGCGGCTGCTCGCCGAGAAGCTGCCGAAGGTGCCGCTCGTGGCCGCCTTCGAGACCGGATTCCATGCCACGATTCCCCCCCGCAACGGGCTGTATGCCGTTCCGACGGAGTGGGTGGAGAAGCACCGTGTCCGTCGGTTCGGGTTCCACGGCGCGAGCCACCGGTACGTCGCCGGCAGGCTCTCGGAACTGGAGACGAAGCGGCCGCTGCGGGCCGTCTCCTGCCATCTCGGCGGATCGAGCAGCATCTGCTGGATCCGCGACGGAAAAAGCGTCGGCACGTCGATGGGGATGAGCCCCCAGTCGGGGCTTCCGCAGAACAACCGTGCCGGCGATCTCGATCCCTTCGCCCTCCTCCATGTCGCCAAGGCGACCGGCCGGAGCTTCGAGGATCTCCTCGTCGAACTCTCCGGCAAGGCAGGGCTTGCCGGGATGTCGGGCACCTCCGGCGACATGCGCGACCTCGAAGAGGCCGCAGCCGCCGGCAACACCCGGGCCAGGACGGCGATCGATGTCTACGTCGGATCGATCCGCCACTGGCTCGGCGCGGGAATCGTGGAACTCGGCGGCTTGGATTGCATCGCCTTCGCCGGCGGCATCGGCGAGAACTCGCCGCTGGTCCGCGCGGAAGTCTGCGCCGGCCTCGAGGACCTCGGAGTCGCGCTCGATCCGGCCGCCAATGCCCTCCCCGGCGACAAGAGCCAGCCGGGCGGCGGCGAGCGGACGATCTCGCTCCCCGGCTCGCGCGTCACGATCCGGGTGATCCCCACCAATGAAGAACTCGTCGTGGCCCGCCAGACCCGTGACCTGCTCGTCCGGAAGGAAGGTGGCTGATGTTCGTCGCGCTCGTGACAGGCTCGGTCGTGGCCACGCAGAAGACCGAGTCGATGACCGGCCACAAACTCCTCGTCGTCGAGCCGTACCGGCTCGATGACAAGGCCCGCGACCGGCTCGTCTCCACCGGCCGGACCTTCATCGCCGTCGACACGCTCGGCGCCGGCGAAGGCCAATTCGTCCTCGTCACCCAGGGCTCCAGTGCCCGCCTCACCCCCGAAACGAAGACGCTCCCGATCGATGCCGTCGTCATCGGCTTGGTCGACAGCGTCCGTATCGGCGGCAAGAACGTCTTTTCCCGCAACGCCCAGGAAAGCTGAGACCCACCATGGCCCAGGCCACCGCCCCCTGCTCCACCGAGATCCAGAGCATCGTCCGCCAGGTGATCGCCGAACTGCGTGCCGCCGCCCCGGCGGCCAACGGCGTCCCTGCCACCGGCCCCGCCCCACTCGCACCGGCGACCGTCCCGTGGACACCTCCGGCCCCCGCGGCCCCGGTGGCGCCCGAGTCTTTCGTCGGCCGCCACGGCATCTTCGGAAATGTCGACGAGGCGGTGCGGGCCGCCCACGAGGCATTCCTCCAGCTCGAACGGCTCGGCGTCGAGGGACGTCGCAAGGCGATCGCCCACATCCGCCGAATCTCGATCGAGGATGCGGTCGAACTCGGCACGATGGAGTTCAACGAGACGAAGATCGGCCGTCTTCCCCACAAGATCGAGAAGCTCAAGATCCTCGGCGAGCGGTCGCCGGGAGTGGAGTTCATGCGGAGCGAGGTCTTCAGCGGCGACCACGGCTTGGCCGTGATCGAGCATGCCCCGTTCGGCGTCATCGGTGCGATCACGCCGGTGACCCACTCCCTCCCGACGATCACCGGCAACGCCGTGAGCATGATCGCGGGCGGCAACACCGTCGTCGTCAATCCGCACCCGAGCGGCAAGAAGGTGGCCGCCGAGGGCGTCCGCCGGTTCAACCAGGCGATTCACCGCGACCTGGGCATCGACAACCTCATCGCCCTGATCGCCGAACCGACGCTCGAGAGCGCCGCGGAACTGTTCAAGCACCGGGGCGTGAAGCTGATCTGCGTCACCGGCGGCCCCGCCGTGGCCAAGGCCGCGCTCGAGTCGAGCAAGCGGGCGATCGTCGCCGGACCGGGGAATCCGCCGGTCGTCGTCGACGAGACCGCCGACCTCGACCGGGCCGCCCGATCGATCATCGCCGGGGCCGCCTACGACAACAACCTCCTCTGCATCGCCGAGAAGCAGGTGTTCGTCGTGTCGTCGGTGTTCGACCGGATGATGGAGGCGATGGGGCGCGCCGGGGCCGCCCGCCTCAATCCCACGCAGGTCGACGCCCTCACCGCTAAGGCGATCGTCTGGACGGGAGAAGGCGCCCACCGTCATCAGGTCGCCTGCAAGGACTTCATCGGTCAAGACGCCGCCGTTCTCGCTCGCGCGGCCGGGACCGGGGTCGCCAGCGAGGTCGAGCTGCTCTATGGCGAGACGTCGGTGGACAATCCGTTCGTGCCGGTCGAGCAAATGATGCCGTTCGTCCCCTTCATTCGCTGTAAGGACGCCGACGAGGCGATCCACCGGGCCCACGCGAGTGAGCATGGCTTCCGCCACACGGCGATCATCCACTCCCACGACGTCCGCAACATGACGAAGATGGGCCGACTCCTCGACACCACGCTGTTCGTCAAGAACGGCCCGAGCACAGCCGGCCTCGGCCTCGGCGGCGAAGGGTACATCTCCTTCTCGATCGCGACGCCGACCGGCGAGGGGGTGACGACCCCGCTGACCTTCACCCGCCAGCGCCGCTGCACGCTCGTCGACGATCTGCGGATCCTCGGCGCGCCCGAGTGATCCGAGGCCCCGAACCGAACCAACCACACCTCTGATCGACACGCCCGACCGACACCTCCAAGCTCCCTCCATGCAACTCGCCCACGTCCTCGGCACGGCCACCGCGACGGTCAAGCACGCGTCGCTCGCCGGCGCGAAGCTGCTCGTCGTCCAGCCTCTCATGGCTGACCGCACGAAGGCCGATGGCGATCCGCAACTTGCCATCGACACCGTGTCTGCGGGAGTCGGCGATCTCGTGATGATCACCAGCGACGGCCGACTCCTCCGCGACATCCTCAAAAGCGACGCCACCCCGGCCCGTTACAGCGTCGTCGCGCTCGTCGACGACGTCACGGACTTCTCCGCACGGAAGCAGGGCCAGAGCCGATGAACAGCCAAGCCTTCACTCCCGAGCAGATCGCGGCAGTCGTCCGCGAAGTGATGCGCAGGCTCATCCGCGCTGACCTGCCGAGCGAGCGTCTTTTGGCGCCCGTCTCCCCGGCACAGCCGGCCGCCGCGTCTGCCGGATCGCAGCCTGCCGGCAGCGTCACGATCGCCGAGAAGCTCGTCACCGGGGCGTCGCTGGCCACCGTGCCGGCGGGCACGCGGGTCGTCTCCCTGCGACACGACGCCCTCATCACCCCCTCCGCCCGCGATGCGGCCCGGGCCGCCGGCATCACGCTCGTGCGGAGCGCGAAGGGGGCCGGAAACGTGACCGGCCCCGCCGCACAGCCGCGCCCCCTGTTCGTGGCCACGGCCGACTGCCCTGGTGACATCGCCGCACGGACCGCGAGCCTCGTCCGCGCGCTCCCCAACGCCCAGCGTCTCCCCGCCACCGGGCTCTCCGATGTCGTGGCGAGCCTCGGTCTCCATCTGACACGGGACGGTGGCCGCGCGATCCTCCTGGCCGGTCGGCCCCATGTCGCCACGGCGCTCGCCAACCGGTCGGCCGGAGTGCGGGCCGTGACGGCGCGCGACACCCAGGCGCTCCTCGCGGCCGCCGAGGAATGTGCGGCGAACCTCCTCGTCGTCAGCCCCCGCGACATGTCGGGAGCGAGCCTCGAGCGAATCGCCGTCACATTCGCCACCCGCGCGCCGGTCGCGCTCCCGGCCGACTTCGCTCCTGCGACTCCCGCAGCCGCGGCCTGCCCGTGCAGCGGCGGCCCCACCGCACCGGCCGCCCACCCCTGCACCTGCTCCACCCACCACCACTGACGCCACGGAAGGAGATGCGAAGATGCGATTCGGTCAAACGATCGGCACGGTGACCCTCGTCGAGCCGCACCCCACGGTGCGCGGCGGAGTGTTCCGGGTCGTCGTACCCCTGTCGGCCGCCGATCTCGCCGCCGGCGACAACGGCCGGCCAGCCACAGAACCGCTCGTCGCCTGGGACGATCTCGGTGCCGGCGACGACCAACTCATCGCCTTCAGCGAGGGAGGCGAAGCGGCCCAGCCCTTCCGCCCCGACGACAAACCGATCGACGCCTACGTGGCGGCGATCATCGATCGCCTCGATATTCCCCCCCGTAACCGACGATGACCGCAGGGCCCCGCCCCACGGACGGCACGACCACTACGACCCGCACGCCCCCCGCCAAGAAACGTTTTTTCGCAACCGGCAGAGTTTCCTCGACCGGAAGCGTGATGAATACTCCTAACGTCACCCCCCCACGGAGCACCCTGACATGGCAGCCACCCCGGCCGTGAAGACCACGAACAAGCCGCTTTCCAAGCTCAAGGAAGAGATCTGCGACATCGGCCGCCGGATCTACAACAAGGGCTTCGCCGCCGGCAACGACGGCAACATCTCCTTCCGCCTCGGCCCCAACGAGGTCCTTTGCACGCCGACGATGATCTCGAAGGGCTTCATGAAGCCTTCCGACCTGTGCATTGTCGACATGGAAGGGAACCAGATCGCCGGCGAGCGGAAGCGTTCGAGCGAGATCCTCCTCCATCTCACGATCATGAAGGAACGGCCCGACGTGAACAGCGTCGTCCACTGCCATCCGCCCCACGCCACCGCCTTCGCCGTGGCCCGCGAGCCGATCCCGCAGTGTGTCCTCCCCGAGGTCGAGGTGTTCCTCGGTGATATCCCGATCACGAAGTACGAGACCCCGGGCGGGCAGAAGTTCGCCGACACCGTCAAGCCATACGTGAAGACGGCGAACGTCCTGATCCTCGCCAACCACGGCACGGTGAGCTTCGGCGAGACGGTGGAGAAGGCCTACTGGTGGACCGAGATCCTCGACGCCTACTGCCGGATCCTGATGCTCTCCCGCGACTTGGGCCGGGTCACCTACCTGACCAAGCAGGAGACGAAGGAACTCCTCGACCTCAAGCAGAAGTGGGGCTACAGCGACCCGCGTCTCGACAAGGGGATGGAGAACTGCGACATCTGCGCCAACGACGTCTTCCGTTCGAGCTGGGGCAACACCGGCGTGACCCGTAAGGCCTTCGACGCTCCCCCGCCGATGGGCGCCGATCCGGCCCCGGTTGCTCCGGCTCCCACGGCGGCCCTGCCCCCGGCGATCGACTACGACGTTCTCGTCAAGGCGGTCACCGAGCAGGTCTGCCGGGAACTGGGCATCGGAGCGGCCTGACCGGACGGCGAATCGAGGGAGAGCGTCGTCCGGCGACATGGCCGGACGACCCGGAAGCACACGAAGGCCCCGCCGCAGCGGGATTATCGACAGGAACACGTCCATGAAGGTCGGGATCATCGGCGGCGGTGGCATCGTCGGTTCGTCGGCGGGCTTCGCGCTCCAACTCGGCGGGATCGTCCACGAAATCGTCCTCGTCGACATGAACGCCGACCTGGCCGACGGTCAGGCCCTCGACATGCTTCACGGCACGGCGGCGATCGCCGATCAGGTCATCCGCGCCGGCGGCTACGCCGATCTGGCCGACGCCGACCTGATCTGCATCACCGCAGGCCTGCGGCGCAAGCCGGACGAGAGCCGGCTCGCGCTCATCAACCGGAACGTCGAGTTGTTCCGCTCGATCCTCGCCACGATCAAGCAGTCCGGCCACAAGCCTGACTGCATCGTGCTGGTCGTCTCCAATCCGGTCGACATCCTCACCTACCTCGCCGAGAAGGAACTCAAGCTTCCCAAAGGCCGGGTGATCGGCCTCGGCACGCTCCTCGACACCCTCCGCTTCCGCAGCCTGCTCGCCATGAACCTCGGCGCTCCGGCGACGCAGGTCCAGGCGATGATTCTCGGCGAGCACGGCGACAGCATGGTGCCGGTGTGGAGCAGCGCGTCGATCGCAGGCCTCCCCCTCGAGAAGTGGCCCGGCTACACGCCGAAGCTCGGGGCGGATGTCTTCCAGCGGGCCAAAACGAGCGGTGCCGAGATGATCAAGAAGAAGACCGGGGCGGGTTTCGCCGTCGGCGTGTCGATCGCCGAGGTGATCCACGCGATCGCACTCGACAGTAAAAAAGTGCTGCCGGTGTCGACCGTGTTTTCCGGGAGCGGCCCGGCCTCGGCCTACGGACTCCGCGACGTGGCGATCTCGGTGCCCACGCAGGTCGGGCGGGCCGGTGCCGAGAAGGTTCTCGAGATCGAGATCTGGCCGAAGGAACTCCAGGCGCTCCAGCGTTCGGCGAGTGTCCTCCGCGAGACCCTCTCCCAGGTCTTCGGCGGCAAGCCGGCCTGACGACGGCTGATCGCGGGGCGGGCCACGCGTCTCGACACCCCCGCCGACTACACTGTCCACCCGGTGCCACGGCCGATCCGTGGGATCATCTCCGGGGAGACAGACTCATGAACGCTTCCGGTCGTCCGCGCCGCGCGGTGCTGTTCGCGGTGGCGATGCTCCTGATCGCGGGGCGAGGATCGGCCGACGAGCCCGCCGGAGACGCCGCGGCGACGTCGCTTGTCGGATGGAGGCATTCCGGCCACGTCTGGCTCCTTACCGATCCCGAAGGGGCCGACCTGCCGGCCGATTCGACGATCGTCGACTTTCCGGTCGCCATCCGGCTCGATGACGAGTGCTTCCCGTTTTCCGAGGCACAGCCGCACGGCGAAGACCTCCGCATCACGTCTGAATCCGGCGAGCTTCTCGCGCACCAGATCGAATCCTGGGACCGTCCACACGGCAAAGGAGTCGTGTGGGTGCGTGTGCCGGAGATCCGCGGACACGCCCGCCAGCGGCTCACGCTCCACTGGGGCAATCCCGCCGCTCCTGCGGATTCCGATGGCGCGGCCGTGTTCGACGACTCCAACGGCCATGTGGCCGTGTTTCACATGGACGATCCGGTCCGAGACGCGACGGCAACGCTCGACTCGCGCGACTCCGGCACGAGCGCCATCGACGGCGTCATCGGGCCGGCGAGGCGTTTTCCCGGCGGCAAGGGGGTGTTCTGCGGGGATGCCATCACCACGCTCCCTGCCGGATCGGCCGATCACACAACCTCGGCCTGGTTCCGCTCGGAAGTCTCCAACGGTCGCGTCTTCGGCTGGGGCAACGAGGCGGCGCAAGGGAAGGTGATCATGAACTTCCGCAGCCCCCCGCATGCACGGATGGAGTGTTATTTCTCAGGGGCGGACGTCGCCGGGGAGACGAGGCTCGCAAAATCGGAGTGGGTGCATGTCGTCCACACCTACACGAAAGGGGAGTCTCTCCTCTACGTCAACGGCATTCTCGACGGCGCGACACGGACCGACTCCGCCCCCTTGAAGATCGCGAGCCCGGCACGGATGTGGATCGGCGGCTGGTACGACGATTACGACTTCGCCGGTGACGTCGACGAGGTGCGGGTGTCGAACGTCGCCCGCTCTCCCGCCTGGGCGAAGCTCGCGTACGAGAACCAAAAACCGCTCCAGACGCTCGTCGGTCATCTCGTCCGCCCGGGCGACGAGTTCACCGTCAGCCCGTCGTCTCTCGACATCGACGAAGGGGACTCGGCCCGATTCACCGCCCGGGCCGGCAGCGCGATCAAGGTGTCGTGGGAGATCGTCCGGGGCAGCGAGACGACGCGCCTCGCCACCGACACGCTTTCCGTCGCGTTCGCGGCTGGCCGGACGGCGGGGGACGCAGCGGCGACGCTCCGCTGCCGCGCGGTCTATCCTGACGGCACGAAGACGATCGACGTGCCGATCGCGATCCGCGAGTCGATTCCCGATCCACAGTTCACCCTCACGGCCCCGGCGGACTGGAACGGCCGGGAGCGGATCGAGGTCGTGCCGCGGATCTCGAACATCGCCGCGCTCGAGGCCAAGGATGCAGGGAGATTGAACGTCCGCTGGCAGACCGACGGGATGGCGGTGATCCGGGAGGCGACGCCGACGGCCCTCGTCCTCGAGCGGTCGCAAGCCAGTGGCCGGCTCGAGGTAACCGCACGGATCGACAACGGCGGTACGCCGGTCGTCGTGTCGACCGAGATCGCCGTTACCGAGCCGACTGACGACGCCTGGATCGAGCGCCCCCTCGACGCCGACAGCGACGAGATTCCCGTCGACCGGCAGTTCTACGCGCGGAGCGATCACAACGTCGGCACGCTCCACCTGCGCGGCCGGATCGATTCCCCGGCCGACGAGGTGTTTCTCGAACTCTTCGCCGACGGCCAGCTCGTCGACACGATCTCGTCGGTCCCCGAGGCCGGTGGCCGCTACGCCTTCGCCATCCCCCTCGAGCCCGGCCTCGTCCGCTACCGGATCGTGTCCGGCTCGATCACCGCCGGTGTCCGAACGGTTCTCCACACCGCCGACGATCTCCTCTGCGGCGATGCCTTCCTCATCGACGGCCAGTCGAATGCGGTGGCTTCCGACTGGGGGGGCGACAAGGTCGACGACGAGCCGCACCCGTGGGTCCGCAGCTTCGGGGCGATGGAGGGAAGTCTCGAGGCCGGCTGGGGGAACGCGGTCCGCCGCGACGGCGGCACCCACCAAATCGGGTACTGGGGGATGGATCTCGCCCGCCACATCGTCGACACCCACAAGATCCCGGTCTGCATCCTCAACGGCGCCGTCGGCGGCACGCGGATCGACCAGCATCTCCCGAACCCTGCCGACCGCACCGATCCCGGCACGATCTACGGCCGCCTCCTCACGCGCGTGCAGGCCGCCCGGATGACCCACGGAATCCGGGCCGTCCTCTGGCATCAGGGAGAGGCCGACCAGGGCGCCGACGGCCCCGATGGCGGCTACGGCAGCGAAACCTACCGCGAGAGATTCCACGAGCTTTCCGCCCACTGGAAGCGCGACATGCCGAACATCGACCACATGTTCCTCTTCCAGATCTGGCCCAATGCCTGCAGCCAGGGGGGCACGCCCGCCAGTGACCGACTCCGCGACATCCAGCGCACGCTTCCCCGCGACTACGCCCGGATGTCGGTGATGTCGACGCTCGGCATCCGGCCAGAGGGAGGCTGCCACTACCCCGCCGCCGGCTATGCCGAGATGGCGCGGCTGATGGCCCCGCTCGTCGACCGGGCCTGCTACGACGTCGAAGCGGCCGCGCCGGTCACGGCTCCCGATCTGCAAACGGCGCGGTACGCCGACGCTGATCGGGGTGAGATCATCCTCGAGTTCGACCAACCGGTCGCGTGGGACGAGGCGACGGTGTCGGAGTTCCGTCTCGACGGCGAGGCGGGAAAGGTCCGCGGCGGCCGCGTGGCGGGCAACACGCTACGTCTCTCCGTCGCTCCCGGAAGCACTGCGGCCACGATCACCTATCTCGTCGACCGCCAATGGCACCCCGACCGCGTCCTCCGGGGATCCAACGGGATCGCCGCCCTCTCCTTCCATGCCGTCCCGATCGCCCCGTCGCC